>Ga0228710_1010780_pt1 | contig 12087 bp, 8 predicted proteins | sample MedpolnodulmetaG_FD_177995 | JGI IMG/M metagenome (GOLD analysis project Ga0228710, IMG submission 177995) | Root nodule microbial communities from Medicago polymorpha collected in Santa Monica, California, United States - pink nodules | ecosystem: Host-associated > Plants > Roots > Nodule...
GCTTCAACCTATTTTAGTCATTTGTCAGAAAGCTTGAGACAGAATAAGAAGTTCAAGTTAATTGAGTGGCGAAAACAATGGATTCCAATGTCAAACAAATGGCAGGAAGGTAGTGAGCTATACCCCGTTAAGGCCAAAGGCGATGCTCTAACAATATCACAAGCTTTATATGAAAAGTTTTTTTTTCTAAAAATCATACGGTCGTCACACAGATAATAAGGCCATCAGGTATCAACTCAGAGGTAAGAGTTGGACCTTACAATCTTAACGGAGAGAGTAAAATGATCATTGGTATCACTTTATTCAATAATAATTTTCTTTTTCCCCATTTAATAAAACAAAAATAACAAGCTCTCTTAAATGTTAAGCGCGGGTTGTTGTAATATGGGTGGTTGTAATAATGACATTATGTATATATGTTATCTGTTGTACAACCTTTTGTGCAAGTGGTATGCATTCCTGTGTTCTCTCAATCAATTGGCTTGAGAATTTAAGATCTTGAATTTTGTTACAATTTGTAAGATTTCTGGTTTTTTTTTTTTTTAAAAGGATTTGCAATATTTTGTTGTTGACACAAGTTTTACTATATATTTCAACAACAATTTTGGAAGCTTAAAGAGCAATTTTTTTATATTTTTTATTTAAAAAAAAAGGTGAAAAGGACAATAGAACATAATTTCCACTAAACTGTAGATAAAAGTTTTTGGGGGTTAAGTACTCATTTAAATTCTAAGCATTCATGATAAGGTTTTAAAGGATAAAGTTTTTTTTAATCTTATTTTGGTACAATAAAAGAACGTTTTACAAAGACATCTAATGAAAATTAACTATTTTAGATATTAGTAGCCTAAAAATGATATTATCATTGTAGAAATCTCTTCATCTCTTATTTCATTGATTCCAATGACAACTACAACATTAACTAACTTCAACCATGTCATGAAACAAAAAATTATAAATTATTTTTATTGTTAGAAATTATATTATTAAATAAAATTTTAATCAATCAACTCATTAAATATATTGTTTTAAGAAAGATATAATTTCAGAAAAACAAAGTATCAAACTTAATATTTCCCAATTTTATTGTTTAAAATAATAGTTTGAAGTGCACTAAACTAGTCAAAAGATGCATTGAATAAGCAGAAAAAATCATGTATTTACACATGTTTGAACAATAAAAATAGGAATATTACTTTTCCCACCCTATAGGATTTTCGTGCGACCTATTTTTCCCTTGAAGTTTCTGGATTTCATAATCCGGAATGGCGTTTTCCTTTGTTAAAGGGTGAAAAAATGAGTTACGAATTTTTCCTGATTTTGTAATCCATAAACTTATTTTTCTGGATTTTGTAATCCGTGTTATGAAACATGGCATCCATGGAAAGAAGGAGAGAAATCTAACAAACTCTTTGTATTGATGGAAATGGAATATTACAAATGAGTGAAAAAGTTAGTTACAATGTGACACCTTAAACATATTTATATGCACTAACTAACTAGTCACTATATGACTAACATATATCTCTAATATGGTATCAGAGCCTCTTCAAGATCCATTGGGCCACCTGCTATCAGGTTTCCGCTATCGGGCCACCCACCATTTATGTCCGCGAACTAAGCCCAATAGTACTGGTCGTGAGGGGGTGTGTTAAGAGTCCCCACATCGGACAGGACATGGCTTGACAATGTGTTTATAAGTGGGGGCAATCCTCACCTCACAAGCCGGTTTTGTGGGGTTGTGTTAGGCCCAACCACCATTTCTAAGAATCTGGAAACTTCAAAAAATAGGGTGCGCTACATGATTTTTTCGGGTTACATGAAGGGAGGGCTTCCCTCCACTGGCTTTGTGTTGATGGCAATGACGAAACCACCCGCACATCATTGGCAAGAACATTCTTGAAGTGCTCAAAATCAAATATATCAGCAAATTCACTGCAAAACAAAACCAAAACCAATAAGGAAAAACATCATAAATTACAGAAAACTCTCTTCTAGCATTCACAAACAAAGAAAGAAATTTAATCAACATTAATAAAGAAACATAACTAGTGTCAAGAACAAAAAGATTGAAACTATGGCTAGAATAGAACTATGCTTAAAGCTTAAGCTCCAAAATTGTTCTTTATGAAGATTCAGTCCAAATTTGTAACAGCTAAATATATATCCAAATTTGGTCTTCATGAAACAATATTGAAATAATATCAATCTATGCTTTCCTTAAAAAAAAAATTCAATCTATGCTTAGGCTTAGATTATGCTCCAATATTGGTCATTAGGAAGATTTAAGTACAAAATTGTAACAACTAAACCTTACATAAAACTTCATTCAATAAAATCGTCACAAACCATGAACAAGAAGAATAATATAGTTTACCTTTCATCTCCCCAAATGACATTAACTTGCAAAATAGGAACAACCAAAGCAGCACCAAGAATCCTAGCAATAACACCCTATTTTATTGAAAAAATCATGTAGGAAAACATGATTTTGAAGTTTCCGGATTACAAAATCCGGAAAAATTCGTAACTCATTTTTTCACCCTTTAACAAAGGAAAACACCATTCCGGATTATGAAATCCGGAAACTTCAAGGGCATTTTTGGAAAAAAATAGGGCGCGCGAGAATCCAATAGGGTGGGAAAAGTAATACTCTAAAAATATTTGAGTTTTACTTTTCCCACCCTATGCCTTTCCTCGCGCGCCCTATTTGTTTTTCCAATTTTACCCTTGATCCGGATTTAGTTTTCCGAAATGAATTGTTAGAATTTTGCAGATTTTTCTGGATTTTAAAATCCGGAATGGTCTTTTTCTAGAAAATTTTCAATTTTAAGCTTTGAAATTCGTAAAATAAATGCAAATAAACATATAAAACAGAAATAAAAAGACAAAAAGATAAAAACAACTCATTTTATTGATATTTGAATAATACGTTACAATAATGTTGAAGCTTTTTAAGTTTTTTACATAAGAACCTAAAACTATTTCTAGGGGGGTAAGTTATACCAGTGGCTCTAGATGATAGGACATACCAGTAGCTTCACTGATGGTGGGGAGATAGAGGGGGCACAGGGGCCTCTAGGGAGCAAGAGACCATGATGGTCAAACTTACGCTCAGACAGACCAACCTCACACCCAGACTGACCCCTTCCCTATTGATCGATCATATGACCCCTGGTGGATTTTCAAAGAGGCATCTTTGTATGAAAGGCCAACGATGGAAACACATCGTTGTAGAAGGAAGAGGAGGAGAGGTTTGTGTGAGAAATGGTGGGGGAGATGGATGGTATTTATAGGAAGGGAGGGTTGAAAAACCATTAATGGTAGTAAAAAAACGTGTAAAAACGTGTTTTATAAAGCTGACAACCGCTCAAAACGTTTGCAAAACGTTTTCTTTGTGGTGCAGACCACCGACCATGGTCTGGTGTAGTCCGGATTATATAACCCGGAAACCATGATGCTTTCCGGATTACAAAATCCGGAATACTTCAGCATAGGATTCTTTTGTATGGACCACATTGTACCAAGAGTTTATGTGGTCCACAACATGAAAGGACCTCTATAAATACACCCTCTCCGGTTTTCAGCTTCAATACAAGCAAAACACACAAACACACCAAAGAAAACCATGCAAATTTTTGTCATTAAACTGAGGATCTTTCTCACATTGTCGCAAATAGATGAGTTAGCTTTCTATTTGACGGCGTGATGAAGATCTTCAGCATGCTGTCAAAAATACAAACAACATGATGAGGATCTTTGTCATGCTGCCGCAAAATAGATTGCTCTCTATGTGACAAATAGATTGCTCTCTATGTGCCAGCATGGTGAAGATCCTCAGCATGCTTTCAAAAATATATAGATACTCCTTGTTGCCTCCTTGATAGATAGATAACTCAAAAATATCAAGAGGTTGCTATGAGTTAGATCTTGCTGTCTGCCAGATGAATATGTCATTTGGCAAGACAACATGAACTAACTCAAAGAAATCCTCTTGAAAACACCTTCCCAAAAGATTCATCATTTCTTTTATTATGGTTTTTTTTAACTGTTTATTTGTCTTATGTTGCTTCTATTTATGTTATGTACCTTTGTTCTATTTTTTTTCCAAGGCATTTGCAACGAAAACGATCCAAATAAAGGGTCTGATGCAGTTCAGACTTTATAATCCGGAATATCTTCATGTATTCCGGATTATAAAATCTGGAAACCCAGTAACATTTTGGTCGGTGATGTTTCACCAAAGGTTAGGCCGGTTAGTGGAGTTTGAATGCATTTTTTTGACGGTTTTGAATGTGGAACATGTTTTATTTGACTAAGACCTATGACTTATTTAAGGCTATAAAAAGGTTTGGATCTTCAACATTTTCCTTCATTCTTCTTCACCTCTTTTCTTACATTTTCTTCAATTTTTTTTAGTTTTTTAGGTAGCTTTTAGGAGTGTTTGTGGTGTCATGGTCATTGTTGACCACTCATACAACCCCTGCAATTGCATTGCAGCTTATGCGAGGGTCGTATAACGGTTAACAGAGACCCTTGACATCAAAGAAAGACACAAGAATTTATATCGTTTGTGTCCAGATTTTATTTTCCGAAAACACTAACAATCTGGCTCGAAAAACGAAATCCAAATCAGGGATATTATTGAAATTTTTGCAGGACGCGCAAGAAGGAGCAGAGTGGGAAAAGGAAAACTCAAAATATTTATGAAAGGAAAAGCAAATAAATAAGATAGATATTTTCATGCCCCCCAGCCCATGTGTGGATATTATGACATTACCATATTGCAATGATCTTATAGTAAAAATAACTTAGTATCAGAACTTCAATTCAATGGCTCTCACTTGTTACACCTTGATTAATATGATTGGTTGCTATGTAAAAATCTATAAGCAGAATGAGTTTTTTAACCTTGGACGGATTACATAAAAGATCCTCTGTCATTGTCATCATAACCAAATTTTACAAAATGCCTAATGCTTATTCTTTTATGATTTGAACAAAGTAATCTATATGGTTGTGTTGATCAGGTCATTTTCGACTTCCGTTTCTCTGGTTATTATATGCATTTGTCAGACTATTGGAAAGAGCTGATGGGAACAACTTATGACATATTTATAATCTATTTTCACCTTGTTTACATAAGCTCTACATAATAGCTTATGAAAACAGCTTATAGCTTAAATGAAAATAGTTGGACTCTATTTTCTATTTTGTAATAAAAATAGCTTATACATATAAGTGATAAGCGTTTATGCTATAAATGTGTAGTTAAACTGTTTATCAAAACATATATCATACTCATTTTGTTGGTCTAATCTCTATAGTAGATATTTTTATGTTGCATATGCATGTGACTGATTCCACATCTTAAGTCCCACCTTTGAAACTGAATTAACTTCACATTAATTTTTTTGTAGTTACATGACTGACAATTTTACACTTATAAAATTTCTTATGACAAGGTCATGTAAAATTTTAACATGAGAGGATTCATAATTCCTTTTCTCTTTGTCATAGTTATTCTGAACTAGTACTACTACCTTATCAATATTGATATGAACTGTGAATTTATTTTTCTTTTTTACTGTTATTGAATCCCCTAATGATAATTCTACTTTTGCTTTAGATGGTTTTCTGATAAGTATCGGTGGAATAATAGAGATAGTGTCAAATTAATAGACTTATTCATGCTCATTTTAGGGTTGCGTTTATATTGTCGATGCATACCAAGTTTATTGCTCAAGTTGTGTCAAAGGAGTTCACACCGGAAAGATGGTTCTACGCCTGGTTGAAGCAATTGGTAAAAATATTATTCTCCATCATTATGAGAAAGACATTCTAGATCATATCTTGCCTGCATGTTTCCAAACAAACACAACAACAACAACCAAGTCTTATCCCATTAAGTGGGGTCGGCGACATGGATCAAATGACGCCATAGTATTCTATCATAAATCAAATTTGGATCCAACTCATTAACCTCTAAATCCTTTCTAATGGCTTCTCTAATAGTTTTCTTAGGTCTTCCTCTACCTCTTTTAACTTGACTCTCCTCCATTTGATCTACTCTTCTTACGACGACATTTATAGGCCTTCTCTCTACATGCCCAAACCATCTAAGTCTATTTTCTACCAACTTCTCTCCTATAGGTGCTACCCTCACTCTCTTTCTCTCTAACGGTGTCATTCCTAATCCTATCATGTCTAGTCTTACCACTCATCCAGCGCAACATCCTCATTTCTGTTACACTTACTTGATTCTCGTGTTGACTCTTAACCGCCCAACATTCTGAACCATACAACATCGCCGGTTTGACTGTTGTCCAATAGAACTTTCCTTTCAACTTAAGTGGTACTTTCTTATTGCACAAAACACCTGAGACTCTTCTCCACTTCAACCACCCAGCTTGAATACGATGACTTACATCTGCTTCTATTTCTCCGTCATTTTGTACTATGGACCCAAGATATTTAAGCCATGTAACTTGGGGTATGCTATAATCTCCAACTTTCACCTCCAAGGTAGACCTACTTCTTCTTTTGCTGAAGTTACATTCCATATACTCCGTCTTGCTTCTACTCAAGCGAAAACCATACGCTTCTAAGGCTTGTCTCCAGGTCTCTAGCCTCCCGTTCAATGCCTCCCTTGACTCACCGAGCAAGACTACATCATTTGCAAAAAGAATACATCTCAGTGCTAACTCTTGGATGTGTTCCGTCAGTACATCCAAAACTAAAGTAAAAAGATAGGGACTTAGGGTTGACCCTTGGTGCAAACCTATAGTTATGGGAAAATCTTCGATAGCCCCATCCTGCGTCCTCACACTAGTCAAAGCTCCCTCATACATATCCTTCATAGCTCTAATATAGGCAATTCTAACCCCTTTCTTCTCCAGGGCTTTCCAAAAAATCTCTCTAGAAACTCTATCATACGCCTTCTCCAAATCAATGAAAACTAAGTGTAAGTCTTTTTTATCTGTTCGATATTGCTCCATCACGCGTCCAAGTAAGTAGATCGCTTCCATAGTCGACCTCCCAAGCATAAAACCAAATTGGTTATCCGTAACTTGGGTTTCCTTTCTTAGTCTTCGTTCAATCACCCTTTCGCGTAACTTCATGGTATGACTCATAGCTTAATTCTCCTATAATTCGCACAATTTTGTATATCCCCCTTGTTCTTATAGATTGGAATTAAAGTACTTCTTCTCCACTCGTCCGACATTTTCTTTGTCCTCATAATCTCGTTAAAAAGTTTTGTGATCCACGCTATTCCTCTATCGGCAAGACTCTTCCACACTTCGATAGGTATGTTGTCCGACCCAACTGCCTTGCCACTACTCATCCTTTTCAACGCTTCTCTAACCTCGTGCTCTTGAATCCGACCCAACTGCCTTGCCACTATCTTATATTTATCCCAAGTTTCAACATTTTTACACCTAGACCAATCTTTAAAACAATCTCTTTTGATCCAAACTTTACTCTGATCACTATCATTCCACCACCAAGATTTTTTTACCCCTAGGTCCGAAACCTCGAGATTCTCCCAACGTCTCTTTTGCGACCTTTTTAATCTCATGTGCCATCCTCTCCCACATATCATTAGCGCTTCCATGTGGTTGCCTGAAACCTCCCTATAATATCTTGTGTTGGAATATCCTTTGTTTTTCACTCTTTAAATTTCACCATTTGATTCGCGGAGCCCCGCTATGTCTTCTTCTCTTTGCACTCCTTTTAACCCTTACATCCATCACCATACTCTATGTTGGGTAGTTAAGCTCTCTCTAGGTATGACTTTACAGTCCAAACAAATCTTCCTGTTAGATTTTCTAATAAGAAAGAAATCTATCTGAGAACATGAGACCCCACTCTTGTAAGTGATAAGATGCTCCTCTCTTTTCCTAAAATATCTATTAGCTATAGTAAGATCAAAAGCCGATGAAAAATCTAAGATGGATTTATCCTCCGCATTTATCTCCCCGAAACTATACCCCCCATGCAAGCCCTCGAAACCTCTCGAAGCACTCCCTACATGCCCATTTAAATCCCCTCCTAGAAAAATCTTTTCTCCTAACGGGATATCCTGAATTAAGCCTTCTAACTCCTCCTAAAACTTTACTTAAAGGTATTCTTCTAACCCTACCTGAGGTGCATAAGCGCTAATTACATTAAAGGTTTCTTGTTCCACTACAAACTTTAGGGTTATAATCCGATCTTCTATCCTTTTAACATCTACAATATCTTTCTTCTACTCCTTATCCACAATGATGCCTACCCTATTTCTTGATCTAACTTCACCAGTGTACCACAACTTAAATCCTGAACTATCTAATTCTTTTGCCTTTTTCCCCACCCACTTAGTTTCTTGTAGGCACATGACGTTGATCCTCCTCCTAGTCACAGTGTCTACTACTTCCATAGATTTTCCGGTAAGAGTACCTATATTTCATGTTCCAAAACGAATCCTATTCTCATGAACTAGCTTCTTTACTCGCACCCGTTCACAAAGGTGTGGGAACCCTTGCTTATTTTTCACTACATCCAGGCAGCGATGCAGCGGCCCTTGCTCATTTGACACTGTACTCGAGCTATACAGCGTGTTGCTTACGGGCAACGAACTAGCATTCACACTATTTCGTATTTAGTCCATGTCATAGGGATTCGACAAAGTTTTACGTTAGCTGTCGAGGCCTAACACAACCCTCTCCTTTTACCCGGGTTTGGGACCGGCCTTGGCAGGATTATGTTTCCAAAAAAACTGTCACAAATAATGGCTTGATGCCTTTCTCATTATTATTCTTTGTATATATAGAGGTTACAAGGCTATACATATAATTACACTAAATAATTACATATAATGGAAACAAATCAATTTCTGATCTATGTCCTTATATCTAGGAACAAATTAATAAATATAATAAGGAGAACTCCTTATTCACATCCCCCCTCAAATTGATGCGGTTGGTCGATGAGCATCAATTTGCCAACAAGAAACTGATGACGTGGGCGCGGAACAGCTTTGGTAAGAATATCTGCAATTTGCAACTTAGTACTGACATGAGGAAGAGATATTAGTCGTTCATCATAGGCGTCACAGATTGAATGACAATCAACTTCGATATGCTTGGTGCGCTCATGGAAAACAGGATTTGCAACAATTTGGATGGCACTTGTATTGTCAGCATAAAATGAGGTTGGCTCTGTTTGAGGAAATCCAAGTTCAGTCAAAAGACCACGAAGCCAAATTATTTCTGAACAAGCGGCAGACATGGCACGATACTCAGATTCAGTAGAAGATTTAGAGACTCTTGCTTTTTTCTTACTTTTCCATGAGATCAATGAAGAGCCAAGAAACATGCACCAACCAGTGACAGAGCATCGAGTATCAGGGCATCCTGCCCAATCGGCATCACTATAAGCACTCAACTTAAGAGAATTTCCAACGGAAAAGAATAGGCGACGGTGAGAGCTTCCCTTCAAGTAACGAATAATACGGCGAACTGCTGCCAAGTGAAGATGGCGCGGAGAATGCATAAATTGACTAACTTGTTGAACAACAAAAGATATTGATAAGTGCCAGGAAGTAGTAATTCTAATAACGATTTATGGCACTTTTATAACTTGTTTTGCAAGTTATTCAGGAAAAAGCTGAGAGATAATTGGTTTTAATCATTTTATGCTTTACCTATCTTACTCTACTTAATTTTGCAGGAAAATGACTCAAGGCACTGAGCAAAGATGGAAAGCAAGAAACAGAGTGCAACAAGGCAAAAATAGGCAGAACCACATGTTTGCTCGCCTCCCAAGTAGTCCAACTCACCATGGCGAGTTAACAAAGGGAAAATAGGCAGAGAGGCATATTATTTGGACACGAATGATATTGACGGGAGATACATGGTAATATCAAATGAAAGCTAGAATCCATGCATGATCATTAGGTTACGTGTGACGCTTGATTAAGGAACCCTAATCCTAACAAGTTTTACGCCCTATCAATCTCAAGTCTTAATTTTATAACGTAGATATTTAGGTTTTTAAACAAACAAACAAATTATCTATTAACTTAAAATGGTAATTGATGTCGAACAATCCAAGATATCGCACTAGTCCCTGAGGAGACGATACATAAATACTTACTTTTGATATACGTAAATATGCTACATCAGATATGTCAGGACGAGTAATAGTCAAATAATTAAGACTACCCACAAGTTGTCGATACAATAAAGGATCAGGCAAGAGATCACCATCATCGCAATGATATTTAACATTAACCTCAAGAGGAGTATCCACTGGATTAGCCGATTGGAGACCAGCCATGGAAATCAAATCTGTGGCATACTTATGTTGATGGAGGAAGATACCCTTGGATGTAGAATCAACCTCAAGACCAAGAAAATAATGCAGGTTACCAAGATCTTTCATATGAAAGGAGGCTTGTAACTGTTCTTTAAGTCTTTGAATGGAAGCATTATCAGAACCAGTAATAACCATATCATCAACATACAAAAGAAGCAAAACAATTCCTGTAGACGTGCTATGAATAAATAGAGATGAATCATATTGACTCTGACTAAAAGAGAACCCAAGTAGAGTGGAGCGGAATTTTTCATACCATGCTCTGGGCGCTTGTTTCAAACCGTATAAAGAGCGTTTGAGCTTGCATACACCCTTAGATGATGCCTTGAGGAGGAGTCATATAAATATCTTCAGTGAGGTCACCATGAAAAAAAGCATTCTTGACATCCATTTGGTGAAGAGACCACCCATTAGAAGCAGCTATGGAGAGTATCGTGCGAACAGTTGTCATTTTGGCAATTGGTGCAAAAGTCTCATCATAGTCAATTCCATATTCCTGCTTGTTTCCTAAGGCAACCAATCGAGCCTTGTAACGGTTGAGAGATCCATCAGAATTCAGTTTCACAGAATACACCCATTTGCAGCCTATGGGTTTGATATCAGGGGGATAAGAGACAATATCCCATGTAAAATTTTCTTGAAGAGCCTGAAAATCCTCATTCATTGCTTTAATCCAGCGAACATCTTTAACAGCCTGAGAGTAACAAGTAGGAATAGATATGCTAGAGAGTGAGGCAGTCAGAGAAGTATGTTTGGAATCATACGTGTCTGGTGAAAATCTATCTGGTGCTCGAGATGTTCGACCAGAACGTCTTGGTTCGACTGGTTCAGGATCAGGTGGCGGCTCAGTGTCGAGAGGGGCAGTGGGAACCTGTTGTATGCGTTTTCTGACATATGTAAATCCTGGCTTGTAACGTTCTATAGATTGAGGCGTAATAGAAAAACTGGGAAGGATAGCAATATCATTTATGTCAGGAGTAAGAGAATGAAACATGAATTGATTATCAAAAAATGTAACATTCCTCGAAACTCGAAAGCGATGATTAGAAACATCAAAACAAACAAAGCCCTTATGAGAGTTACTATATCCCACAAATGCACACTGAACAGACTGTGCTCCAAGCTTATTCCTTTCAAACGGAGGTAAGTGAACAAAACACACACACCCAAAAGTATGTAAATCACTATAATCAGGCTGAGTTTTAAAAAGACGAAAGAAAGGAGAATCAAAGTCAATAACTATAAAAGGAAGACGATTAATCAAGAAAACAGCTGTGGAAAGAGCCTCCACCCAAAAATGAGGTGGCACAGAAGCTTGAATAAGTAAAGAGCGTGTCACATCAAGCAAATGACGATTCTTTCGCTCTGCCAGACCATTTTGTTGGGGGGGTATTGGGACAAGATCGTTGAGACAAGATCCCCTTTTGTTGAAGGTACTCCTGAAACTCATGAGACATATATTCATCACTAGAGTCAGAGCGAAAAATTTTAACACTTGCTTGAAATTGAGTTTCAACATATGTCAAAAATTTCTTAAACATAGAAAACACTTCAGACTTGGATCGAAGAAAATATATCCAAGTAAAATGACTGTAATCATCAATAAATGTGACAAAATATTTATAGCGAGCATGAGAAGCTATAGGAGACATTCCCCACACATCACTATGAATCATCTCAAAACAATTGGATGCACGATGAGCCCCTGACGGAAAAGGAAGTGTTTTA
>Ga0228710_1010781_pt1 | contig 12087 bp, 11 predicted proteins | sample MedpolnodulmetaG_FD_177995 | JGI IMG/M metagenome (GOLD analysis project Ga0228710, IMG submission 177995) | Root nodule microbial communities from Medicago polymorpha collected in Santa Monica, California, United States - pink nodules | ecosystem: Host-associated > Plants > Roots > Nodule...
AAATTAAAAAAAAAAAAAAAAAGTTTTTTTTTTTTTATGAAAAAAAGAAGATAAGAAACCGTTTTTTTTATTTTAAATTCTTATTTGTGTTTGGAAGAATTCCAGTTAGATATTTGACTACCTCTCGATAGAACTTTGGATTACTAATACTTATTCCACTAGAAGCTGAAAGGTTAACACAGAGAAAAAAATTATGGTTTTTCTTTATGATGAATATGTTAATTATTAGTATCATATTTGTTTGTAATTTTTTATTTGTAACTCTAAAAAAATTGATAATCTATAATTACATCAAATTTTGGGTATGCATAATTTTTTTTAGGTCTAGACAAATTTATGAATCAGATTGTAATTTTGCTTTCACTTTCAATATTTCTCACACCATTTCAATATTCATTCGATTAATTCAAAATTATTCCTTAAATTTATACTTTTTGTATCCATCGATCTTCATTCTGCAATAAACTCATAAATTGGTTCTTTGAATGGTTATCTGAGCAATAACTTATTTTTGTTATTTAACTCTTTAAGAACTCTCACATGATTTTTTTTGTCGTTCTCTTCAACTTTTTCTTCCGGTTTATTAGTTGATAGTAAATTGTTAGAGGAGAGGAGATGATGTCAGGTTTCGGAGATCAAACCTAGAACCGCCAACTTAAATTTCCTTAAAACGTCTGGTAGCTCAACTTAAATCTCCAACTAATGGACTCTGCAATAAAAATTGAGACATTAACAATAATTAAAGAGTCAATTGTGTCTTGAAAATGATTAAAAAATAAATAATTATATAATTGAAAATAATAAGTAAAAAACTAGACAATTATACCTCTGACAATAATTTAAAAAGAAATAATTTGATATCCCAACAAAATATTTTTAAGCATAGTGAGATAAAGACTAAATTTTCGGGTTTATTTTTTTTAACTTATTTTTGCCACATGATGAATTTGTAACCTTGATCCATCTTCAAGATTTGAGTTTTCATGATTGTGACAACATAAAGTTTTTGTTTAGATTGAAGAAATGTATATTGAATCATGTAGTTCCCTAGAGTCCTTGCCTCTATATATTTTCCCTAACTTACAGACTTTGAACATTAGCCAATGTGAGAAGTTAAACCTGTTGTTAATCTTCCTAATCTAAAGATGCTTCCAGTGTTTCTATCTACAATGACTCGTCTTAAAAGGCTCTCCATATTTTACTGTCCTCAACTGTTGAGTCTTCCAAGTGACATGCATCGCCTCACTACCTTTGAAGATTTGTTCATTTTATTAGTTGTTGCTAGTAATGTTTGTTAATTAGTTTAAAGCTTCATGTAGCACTACACCTTCTTTACAACTTTAACCCATTCTTTTAACCGTAATTCTTGTCAAAAAAAGAGAACTTGTTTTGAGAGTGACATTTTCTTCATTTACTCAACAATGTAGATGATGAAACTGGAGTGGTAAAAGGCATATGCAGCTTTAAGGATCACAAGAGAGAGCGGAGCAGCAGTAGTCGATGATGAATGATGAAACAGGATGTGTACATTAGCATATCTTTTTACTATTACCTTCCGACGCAAGGAAAACCCAATCACAATCTTCAGTTCACTACCCCATAAGTAATAGCACACATTAGTTGTAATCAACTCCAATTTTGTTTCTTGAATCGCCATAAAGTCAATGCTCGGCTGAGTCTCTGAAGTTATTTCAATTTTGTTAAAGAAATTATTTCAAGTCAATTCATTCAAATTTTGAAGCCCTCTTTTTCCTTAAGGAATCAACTACCCGTTGACGACGTGTAATTCTTAAATCTCGTTAAATATGCATTGAAACTTTCTGATCCTGGAGGCCGTAAATTGTAATTACCAGATCTAGTTATTTTCATCTCTTTCGCAGTAATAATATTTTAGCAAGACGATTTATTGCTTAATATTGTTTCATTGTTGTCATTATCATTGTTATTATTATATATTGATTGCAGGTTGGCATGCTAAATTGTTCAAACTTGTTGAGCTGCTTGATGCTTATTTTATTTTACTTACGCAAGCTTGCTCCTTCTTTTCTTTTTAAAAAATTATAATGTAAACCACTTGTTTGGTTCTTCTAATTAACAATAATAATGCAAACAAATAAAGCATCGGCTCCCCCATGAACAAAATAAGTTGACTTCTGTGTACAGAACCTAAGTGAAGGCTTCATTATCACAACTACTGTGAGAAGAATTTCCAAAATATAAATTTAGAAAGTTGCAATGGTTGAGACAGTGCTTCATATGCTAAAGTTGCAATGCTTCATTGTTGTTTCAATGTTAGGAAAACTTGCTTCGTATGCTTATGAATAAGCTTCTCAAGCCTATGGTCTGTATAAAGATCTACAAGGGTTCAAAGACACGTGTGTTGTTGGATGCTGATCAGGGTAAGAAAGACCAAAATCATGGGCTGCGTGAATGGCTGAGACAGATTCAAAAGATATGCTATGATGCTGAAGATGTATTGGAAGGATTTGAGTTGCAGGACAACCGAAAGCAAGTTGTCAAGGTTTCCGGATGCACCAGGATGAAGGTACATGGCTTCTTTTCTTCCTCTAATTAACTTGTTTTCCATATTAAGATGGCGCATCAAATCAAAGATATTAGGGACAGATTGGATAAGGTAGCAGCTGATGGAACCAAGTTTGGTCTTGTGAGTGTTGATCAAGGACTTGTTGTCCAAGGAAGAGAAATGACTTATCCTGGATGTTCAAATTTCAAATGTAATAGGAAGAGAGAGGGACATAGAATAAATTATGAAGCTTTTAATGCAACCACATCCTCAGGGTGATGGCGAAGGTGATAAAAGTTTGTGTTTCCAATTGTGGGAATTGGAGGATTAGGGAAAACTACAATTGCAAAGTTGGTGTTCAGTGTCTCCAATGACTTTGATATCAGGCAGATCATTATTAAAATCATTAACTCAGCTTCAGCTTCAGCTCCAACGGATACTTTCTCTCACCATGAAAACATCACAAACTTATATATTGTGCAACTAGTAAGTCGTATGAAACAGACACTTTTCGGCCAAAAGTTTTTACTTGTGTTAGATGACATATGGAATGGCGATCGTGCAAAGTGGCTTGAATTGAAAGATTTGATAAAAGTTGGCGCACCAGGAAGCAAAATTATCGTGACAACACGTAGTAACTCAATTGCTTCGATGATGGGTAATGTTCCCTCATATGTTTTGGAAGGTCTTTCTACAAAGGATTGTTTATCTCTATTTGTCAAATGGACATTCAAGGAAGGCGAAGAAGAAAAATATCCAAATTTACTAGAGATCGGAAAAGAAATCATGAAAAAATGTCAAGGGGTTCCACTAGCCGTGAGAACGTTAGGAGTTCCCTCTTCTCAAACTCTGATTCAAGTAAGTGGAAATTTGTCATGGACTCCGAAATATGGAATTTAGAACAAAGGAAAGATGATATTTTTCCTGCCCTAAAATTAAGTTATGATCAAATGCCATTCTATTTGAGACAATGTTTTGCTTACTTTTCCCTTTACCCCAAAGATTATATCTTCAATAGTTATGAAATGTATTTTCTTTGGGTATCCCTTGGACTGGTTAGATCCCTTAATGGAAGTGAAAATCTAAAGAATGTTGCAAGAAAATATATTGATGAGTTACATTCAAGATCGTTTCTTCAGGATTTCAATGACTTTGGCTACTGTTGTGAGTTCAAAGTACATGATTTGATACATGATCTTGCATTGTATGTTGGCGGAGAGGACTTTGTCGCGGTAGACTCGCATATTCAGAATATACCTCAACAAGTAAGACATATATCAGTTGTTGAAAATGATTCAGTTAACTGTGCTTTGTTCCCCAAATCCAAAAGTGTGAGAACCATACTATTTCCTATTGATGGAGTGGGTTTGAAAAGTGAAAGTGTTCTGGGTAAATGGATATCAAGATACAAATACTTGCGTTTTCTCGATCTTTCTGGCAATGCCAAAATCAAAAGACTTCCAAGTGCCATTTGCAAACTCCTAAGTTTGAAAAATTTGTCACTCATTGGGTGCACAGAGCTTGAAAAATTGCCGAAAGGATTAGAGAAATTAATTAGACTTCGATCTCTGCTTGTCACCACAAAACAATCTATTCTGCCACATGATGAATTTGCCAGCTTGAACCATCTTCAAACTTTGTGTTTTTATGATTGTGAAAATTTGAAGTTTTTGTTCAAACAGCAACTCCCTTCCATTGAAGAACTGCATTTTGGATCATGTAGGAGCCTGGAGTGCTTACCTCTTTATATTTTTCCTAAACTACAAACTCTGTATATTAGTGATTGTCAGATGTTAAACCTGTCACTGAACAACGAAAACCGATCCAAAAGGTTGAAACATTTGAAGCTTAAGAACTATCCAGGGCTTCTGGCATTGCCTGGGTGGACTGTAGGTACATCAGACACATTAGAGACCTTAGAAATTTCTGGTCTTCCAGATCTTAAGATGCTTCTTGAGTGTTTAACAACAATGTTTAATCTTAAGAGAATCATTATTCGTAATTGTCACCAACTGTTGTGTCTTCCAAGTGTGACATGCATCGCCTGACTGCCCTTGAAGATTTGCGCATTGCTGACTGCCCTGAATTATGCCGAAAATATTTGCCTCAATATGGTGAGTACTGGCCCATGATTTCTCATATCAAGAACATTTTCATTAAAGAAACAAGAGTAGAAGAGAAGGAATGAAGTGGTAAACATTATTTTGTAGTATCAAACATGTGTTAGTTGCACTTCCTAAACTATTTTCCTGTTTAAGAAAGAGAAATGATATTTGTACAACCATTTTTTTGACAACTTTTGAAACAACCCTCTCTCTCATACTCACATGTGTTTTTATTTTCTTTCTTCTTTTTTTCTCTCACCATTGTTTTTGTCCAATCACAAGAGGAGAAAAGAGGTTGTCACCAAAGTTGTCTAATATTAGTTGTACAAATATCATTCCTCTTTAAGAAATAAGGTTAGAGCTGAAATCACATGATTTATCAAAGTAGTATAGTTTCATTTCATATAAAAAAAATTACTAAAGAATGTGAGTAAAACAAGATTTAGTTTTTGAAAATAATGTTTCTTTTGTTTACTCGCAAGGTAGATGACGAGGTTGGAGTGGAAAAGGGATATACAGCTTGAAGAGAGCAAAGGAAGAAAATATAGTTGTATCAGCAATCCAACATTGACCAAGAGTGTAAACCAGTGGTAGATGACATTAGAGAACATGATATCAGCATGAATGGAAAATAGTTGTTTTTATTATAATGTTTGATGTATCCTAAGATTTCAAAATGCTTATTGTCTTTCATGTTATATTCTCAGCCTAGTTCTCAAAAACACGTCTATGAAAACTTCACATTTGTTGTGATTTAATTGACAATGGCTTTATTCACTCAAATCAACTCTTTCCCACTTAAGCAAAATGGAGGACCCAAGTTTTTTAAAATACAAATTTACTGAGTTATAAAACAACTCCTTTTAAAATATTGTTTGACATACAACTCTTTCTCATCTCGTCCAACACATCGTGAATTCGCAGGAAGGGTGAAAAATATGTTTCACCTGAACATGATACTTTAAGAACTAAAAATGATGCTATACTCAATTTCAGTGTCTTTAAGTAAAGACATGCACAAAGAATCACATCCAATATCGTAATTGAACAACTGCATAGAAAGCAGATCAAAACTATAAAGTTAGCATACAAAAATAATAATAGATTGAACAACATATGTAGGAATCAAATGTTGAAGCACACGTTGTGATCAAGGATTCCTTTACAGTCGAGGTTTAAACCACCATCCGAAGATTGGATTGTTGTTTTTCTATCATTACAATCTTTAGCTTCCTTTTCATGTCATCCCAGAATGCAAATACAGGATTGTTACCAAAAATTCAGGGTAGAAGTTCAACCTTGTCAAAGGAAAAGAAACTTACCCTTCCTTCAGTGACCAGGCAAATTTTCAATTGAATGCCACCATATTTTCTCTCAAGAGCTTCAATGTCTGCTTTAGATGGACGATGACTCCTAACAGATTTCCAAAACCAGATAAAGGAGTAAAAAATGAAAGAATGTTGGAGCTAAGGAGAAATTTGAATAGCTATTCATGTAAAACGACTGAAAAATCAGCGTGGATTTTTTTTAGTTCAACTTTTTAAATGAATACACATAATGTGTCCAAAGTGGTCCAAAAAGATAGACTCCACACATCACTCTTAATGAAAAGAAATGAAAGGTATTACTCCAAAATGCCTAATAATTACTCAAGGAAGTCATGAAGCACATAAATTACCATAGAAATGGCAATTGTATCTGACAAAAGTTAATTTTAGAGATTAAATTGTAATTTCGTAGCGTGGAAAGATATTTAGACATTAAATTGTTCTCAATTTCTCGACAATTTTTTTATAACAGTATAAAGATCACTAAATAATAAAATGTTTGAATCTAAAGTAATCATACTGTTATGATCAAAGAGATGTAATAATTACTACCTAGACAAGTACAGCAGAAAATTTGGAATACCAGGAGAAGACTTTCTAAACCTCTTGTTTGGAAGATAAACATCAAAATCTGGCTTCAAATCGTTAATCTTCAAGTCACCAAATAACTTATCAATGGAATGCTCGACTTTGGTAACCATATCTACTAATTGTCTGCTTTCTTCTGTTCCTTCAAGATCAGAAGATTTAAGGGAACTTCTAATATTCTTTAAACTCCAAGCAACACCATGCCGCCGAACTATGTAGCCAAGAGACTTGAGGTGCTTATAAGCCTCAAAAAGTTCCAAACAACATCCAAACTTCCCACCAACAACTTTTTCATAAATTTCTATTGGAGATATACTCCTATCACCATTATCTAATAGATCTAAGACTTCTAGTTTCATAAGATACCTGCGCCAAATCAAAATTTACACAAGCACTAGTTTACAAAACTTTATCCTAGCAAAATGTATAATTACAAATTCCTTTTTCGGCTAATTTTGCATCTAACACACATCATATAATCTCGCAAAAATTGTACACCTAACTAAATAATTTGTTTCTTACACAAATAATTTGTTTATTTTAGTCATATTATTAAATATAAATCTTTCTTTCCTTTCACTATCACTCATACCAAACAACTAAAAATCATCACACTTTCCACTCACTTTCTTTTCACTTTCTTTCCTTAAACTTTCCTTTACCATCCAAACAAAGTCTTAGAGTGATCAAAGACTGCCAATCTCTGTATATCCAGCAAAGAAGCTCTCAATAGCAATCACTAGTTTCATAAAGTAAAGAAGATTAGATGATTAATGAAAAGTATGGATCTTTATTTTTTAAATACATTAATACACACTTCGTCTTAATGGAAATGTATATTGATTAATGAAAAGTTATAGGATTTAGTAGCTAGTTACCATACTTAATGAAAATGTATTGATTAATGAGAGAGAATTTTTTTTCTTAAAAAAACTTGGTAATACTAACCGGATCTAGGATCGACTAATTTGAGAGCCTTAAAGTATGGATTACTTCATCAAAACTTGATAAGAGCTAACTCCAACGTCTCAAGTCTAACATCATTAAATCAATCCAAATTGGTTAATGAGAGAGAATTGTTGATTACATGGAGAGATACTACATGCTTATATAGCCAATTCTAACGTAACTAATTATTGTAATAACTATTGTAACTATATAAAAGTAGAATCCGTAAAAACAACAACACTATTAAAGTAGAAAAGAATGCAATCACACGAACTATAGCTAGGCAAATTAGCATGAGTGTGTGAAGGTAGCTTGCTGAAATACTTCCACTACTGGCCATTTGTCTCTATCAAATCCATGTATGTGATTGGCAAAACCAATACCGACTTCCTGTGCCATAATCTCCAACACAATATTGATCTTCTAACACATTTGTCATATAACATTTTGACCATTTGATGCAACTCAACCACTACAAGTAAAATGTAAAAAAGGTACTTGATGTACCACCACGAGTCAGAAAGAAGCATTGACACCAAAAAAGCCAAAGAAAATGAGCCAAAAATTGTCATGATAATGCTAAAATGAGTAGCATATGAAGGCCAACATAACCAGGCTCTGAAGGATAAATAGTAACCTAATATGCCAAACAAACAAGCTCTTGTGGTCAAAGGGTGAAGTTGGAATGGGGAAATTGTGTTATTACCTGCACTTTGAACTTGAAGGAATCCCAATAGTGTGGGAAATGTAAATGCATAGATTTTATGCCGGTGGGTTGTGAAGGAATAATGAGCTTGGTTACATGCAATTGAGATAGGAGTAATTAGGTTGAAGGTTTGCTGGTGGACATAGAAGGTAGCTCGCCATTGAGAGGTTGGTTCAAATGGACAAGCCATAGTGATCATATACTATGTTGTATACTATTAAGCTAGCTAGACAGTGTTGAGACAGATATGTTTTAGTTCTATTTATAAGGTTTTTGGGGAGATTATTTAGTCCAACTTTAAGAGTTCCAAATTTCAACTTTTGGGTAGACTATATGTGCATCTTTGGTATCACAGTGGATTTTCTTCGAAATCACGTTGATTTGATTTGGCAAATCCACCATGTGACCAAACAAGTACTAAGACAAATCTTTAGCCCATGTCACAGTCCTTCGGTTGTATGTTTCTTAACTATTCCAAATAATGTTAACTGTTAAGTGCAAATTTTAGGATTTTTGAGAACTACTAAACTAAAGAAAACATAAGTAAATGAAAAGTATAACGAAATTGATAGATAAGAGTAAAATAAGTTATGTGATTGACCGAGAGTGTCTAAAATGAAATGTACAAGTGGTATTTATTAACAAAGATACATAGGATGTAATATTATCGACAATAAACGTGTCCTACTAAGACCCGGCCCTTGATGTCGTTATTTGGCTAAACTCGGAAGTAATGAGTAAGATTATGATTGTTGTTGTGTGTATGTGGCGCCCCAAGTTTCGCAGCATTTTCCGATACCTTGTCCATTCAACTTTCTCTCTCCAATTGTGCTTCCTAGGTTCTAGCTGTGTTTGTCATCTTGAGCTGTGAAATAGTAAAATGAATCCTTGAGACTGACTTCGACTAACTCATATTCGAGTGATCAATCAATTGGCTATCCAAGTATTGACTCACCCTTAATTCGAGTGTGTTCTGTCTGTCTCGGTTAAGAATTTAGATCATTTTAAGGTGTAAACAATAATTTTTCTTAATTATTACTATTATTTTTATAAGCTGCTTGCTAAATTGTTGCTATGAGGTGGTAGCATATTTTTTTAAGCACTAATTTTATAGTAGCTCGATCAACTTTCAAGGATCTTCACAATCGTTCCTGTCTTTCTCATTACTTCGTAGAATTGTATTTTCTAGGATATGGTTTCCATTAGTAACGGAAACACGCCAAATCTGTTTGACAAAGTAAATGTATTTTCATAACTAAAGATACTTCTTGTAGAAATGTTGTTATTATGTTCGTGATATTATTTTTAATTGAATAAATCCTTTCAGTCGATATTATATTCTTGTATGATTTGGTCTATCTGCAAAAGGCATATAACTATAGGAGTGGATTTCCTCGTATAAAATTTTATGGTGGGAGTAAAGTGATGCATCTCTCACCGATCAAAATCACCTCACTTTACATAAATTTTGTTTATTTGAAAAGAGTTTTGTTGGTGTAAAAAAGTTTTACACTGTCAATGATGTGTTACAACATCATTTAATTAGTTAAAAACACATGATTTGGCATATCTTATAAATTACCACACATGTGTAACTCATTTCAAAAACTAAAATGTTATTCTTTTAGTCAATTATTTTTAAAATAAATACATAAAATCTTCATAAAATTACTTTGTGAAATTTTGCCAATTAAATATTATGAAAGTCATCACATACTACAAAATCAATTAAAAGATGGATATTCATAAACGTAGGGTGCTAACATTTACGAGATCTTCAAAGTTTGACCTCATTTTGATATTTTGAATCAAAATCTACAAGAGTCGTTGTATTGATCTGCTAAATCTACAAACAAATCAGCATTTTGATTTTATTTTGGTGAAAATCAGCATGTTGATATACAATGTTAGAAAGGTTACCCTTATTTGGAACATAACTTACTATTATTTGTGGGTTGAATCCTAATCCCCGTCATATATTTGAGTATTACTTTTCCCACCCTGTTGTCTTCTAGCGGCTCTGTGATTTTGACGAAAATACCCTTTGTCCGGATTATAAAATCCGGACAACGTTTGGATTGTATAATCCGAAATGATTAGAAAATCACCCTGCTTTATGTCACTTGTGAAACTTTGACTTGATCAGGGTGAAAGACTACTCGAAAAACTTAATCCGGACACAATGGTTACATTCCAGAATACAAATTCCAAACACCCTGTATTTGAAGTGGGCGGAAAAAATAGTCGTTTTTTTTTCTTCCGAAAAATGAAATCCAGACAACTAGGTTATATATAGTTCTCCAGAACCTAGCTGAAGCACAACCCCTTTATCACAAACACTCCCCACACCTCTAATAACACACCATTTTCGGGCGAAAACGTGGTTTGGAGCAGTAATCTGGCCATCAAGGGGGGTTAACATCATCATTTTCGTATGAATGCAAAGGTAATGTGTATATAAACCTTCCCCCATTCGTTTTTTTAAGTGATTTCCTTTTGATCACGTCATATGATCTGTACTGTACCGTTCTGGAATATTAAATCCGGACTGCATTCATGCAGTCTGGATTTCGAATTTCGGATTGCACCAGTACAGAAACTGTGTTCATTTTCTGACTATGTCTGGCACTGTTTTCAGATATGGTTGTTCTGGTTGATGCCCCAAATGATGATCCACCTGAGATTGAACCTCCTATTGTGTTGCCTCTTCTTTTACTTGAAGATGTGCATGGTTCTGGAATTGCCAAATCCGAGAATCTCCCACCACCACCACCGAAACTTGAAATTTCTTTAGGCGATGTGAAAGTAGAGGATGCTCCTCCTCCTATTCCTCCTGTTGTACCACCTCCAGTTGTTGTTGTTTGTATTAATCAGCGGTAACATTTTACCACTACACACAAGTTTGCAACACAGAATGATTTGTTGGAGTGGGTTCGAGAGAAAGTTAGGAAGCTTGGTTTTTCCACTGTTATTGGTAAATCCGATAACGGTGGCAATGGAAGAAGCACATTTGTTACTTTGATATGTGAAAGGGGAGGTTCATACACCGAGTACAAGAGAAAGAGTCGGCGTGAGATAGCTGGTTCGGTTAAATGCAAGTGTCTGTTTCGGCTGAGATATTACTTGTTGACTGGTGGTGATTGGAGCCTCAAAGTTGGTGATGGTAAACACAACCATGACATGACAGATGTTTTGAAAGGTCATAAAACTGTCGGTCGTCGATGTAGAAAATGGCCGCTATCAGCGGATGATTAATGATGATAGGCGGTATAAAGAGGTCTCAAACGCTCTATCCTACGCCGGTATTAGCAATGCACCACGGGATAAATGGATTACCATGCCGGATATGGGTTTCCTCATCGCACAGAAATTCAACCAAACAGTTGTTGTGTTGTCCATTGGGTTAGAGCGCTCGGCAACCTATTTCCCTCTATGTGGTCCACCGCCGACATGTATCGGCCGGTTGATGTGTCTCGCATATGTGAATGACAACCATTTCATGGCATTGGATTTGAAGGATGATTGTCCGATTCCTCCCACTTGCAATCTATGGAGACGACACCATCGAGAGGATGCACAAAGCTGGCCTGATTGATATGCCAGCCGGATGGTAGATTATAATGAGCTAAGTCGGGCGGTGGGTCAAGAGGTGGTAGAAGATGATGAAGAATTGTACATTATTGAAAATCTTGATCCCGATGAGTGGGTTGGTCATGTTGGTCCTCGTGTGAAGGTTGAAAATGATGATAGTTCCATTGATCTTTCGGCGCCATAGATTAGATATATATCGTTAATTTAGTTGAAATGTATATCATTAGGTGAAATGTGTAATGATATAAATTCAACTCATTTTTGGTATAATGATATATATATATATATATATATATA
>Ga0228710_1010784_pt1 | contig 12083 bp, 7 predicted proteins | sample MedpolnodulmetaG_FD_177995 | JGI IMG/M metagenome (GOLD analysis project Ga0228710, IMG submission 177995) | Root nodule microbial communities from Medicago polymorpha collected in Santa Monica, California, United States - pink nodules | ecosystem: Host-associated > Plants > Roots > Nodule...
GTCAACCAATTAAAAATTACTCTTTAAGACACATAAGCTTAAGTGTTGAAAAAGAAAAATCAAATAAAATATAAACTAATAAATGTCATATCCCACTTTTCTTATTAGCCTAAAACCCCTATGCCCCATTAAACAAAATCCACGAGAAACAGACCTTGCGTTTAGCTGGTATAGTTGTATGGTGAAAGTTCAAAAATAATTGGTAATGGTCAAGTTGTGATAGAGGCTCTGGTCAAACAATTTTTCTCCATTGCACCAGATTTTCATTTTTAACCTCTTTGATTCTACAAAATCCTCTGTGGGATGTAATTATAATGTTGATTTAAACAATGAAAGTCTGCAATTTAGATTTAAACTTTATGCACAGACAATTCTGAGTTGGAAATATAATTTAACTTTTTCAATTTTAGATGCGAGAATGAATGTCAATTTTAGGAATTAATAAAATGTTGTCTTGCAAAGGATGAATATATCAATTTTAGATTTGAGGATCCAAATAAAATTATCTATCCAAAATATGTTCTCCCTAATTAATAATTAAAAAAAATAAAATTAAGCATCCAAATTCCATACACTAGTTTGAAGCAAAAAAACAAAAACAAAAACAAAATTATCTATCCAAAATTTGTTCTACCTAATTACTAATTAAAGAAAACAATTAATCATCCAAATTTCATACACTAGTTTGAAGCAAACAACACAAAGAAGGGGATTCAACTGTAAAAGACAGCCAAAAAATCTTCACTAACTAAAACATATAAATCTATAAAACAACCCAAATCACAAACAAATTGACAAAATCCCAGAAAGAAAAATCAAAACCTTAACAGATAGGCATTCAAATTGTGCATACATGAAAAAAAAAGTCTGGAACCTGTTTGCAGCAGCCAAGTGAGATGAGCTAAGTGAGCAACAGGCCGAGCGAAGTGAGGATTTAGGAACCTGTTTGCGGCAGCAAAGTAAGATTAGCGATAAGCTGATCGAAGTGAACTGATGAGTGAAGGTTTTGGGAATTAGATTGATGAAGTGAAGATTTAGGGCAAATGAATTTGGAAATTAGAGAGGGGAAATTAGATTAGGAACCGATTGAGGGGAAACCCACTCTCTTTGTGACGATTGCAATATCTAAAATGTCAGCTGAAAACATGGAACTCAAGGAGCGGTTGAAGACTAATGAGGAATTGATTCGTGCATCACAGAAGGAGTCACGTTTAGCTCGAGAGCAGTCACAACAGTCAAAGGAGGATTCGCGATGGCTCAGAGAGCAGTTCCAGAAATTCATGGAGTCTTTTACACAAGGCCATTCACATCTACCTCCTTATCGACCTCATCGTTCGAGTTACGATTAACATCTGTGTCAACCTACTTGATTATTTATCATATTATTTTGAAAATTTGATTATAACTTATAGTTTAAAGTAAATGTTCTAAAACTGTTTAGTAATTATTTCAATATATTTTGATGAAAAAGATAAGTAGTGTGATTCTTGTGAACGCAACCAAAAAGGTTTTTCATCAAATTTTAATGTGATTTTTATTGTATTTTATCATATTAATGTATTTTATATTGTAATTTTTCATCACCTTGTTTTATATTCGAAATTTTTTTTGAGAAATAATTCAGAAAATCCTAAACTAATTTTAAGGCAAAAAAAAATAAAACCCATTTGCGACAGAAAATCTGAAAGTCACAAAAGTTTTGTTTTACAGCTTAGCGTCGGCGATCGTTGCGACGCTATGCACATTCCTAGATCAATTTCCCAGATTTTTTGCGACGGTGTATTCTCAGTAATTTGCAACGGTATTTTCCCTCAGTAGTTTGTGACGGATATTTATTACGTCGGTATTTTGTGACAGAAAACTGGGTAACATCTATCCATATTATGAAAGGTTTAGCGACGAAATTTTTGTGTTTGCGACTGGGTGTCAGCCGCCACAATGAGTGACGGAATTGGTATTCCCTCGCTAAATTTTTCCGACCCCCATTATTACAACGGATTTCCGCAACGTCGCAAAATCCGTCAGAAAGTTGTTTGTTACGGAATTTTGACTATTTTGCGATGGAAAACAGCCGTCGCTAAATCCGAGTTTTTTAGTAGTGATAATTTTGTTAACAAAGTTTGGTTATGTTGCTTATGTATCTCTTATGTTTTTTTAAAGTCATGTTTAATTTCCCATAGACTCGTACATGTTTATGAGTCGAGTCTATGAATACTTTTCGAATCTATGTAGACTAATGAGTTTCACAACCTTGCCCTATCACCTTCAAACAAATGGACTAAATTAAAACAGTCCCAAAGCCCTAGATATTGCCCCAATTTTACTTATATACCATAAACTAACATATGGTAGTCAGGAATAGTCGATTCCTGATACTAACACCAACAATCAACTTGGAGGTAACTGTTGAGGACTAGATTTTGGGATGGCTAAGGTCCAATATCCCGTCCTTCAAACTATATAAGTCTCTCATCAACATAAATTAAGATATGTTTTATTCTTGACCTCTCACTCAACTTAATCATCTACGTACTCACTTTTTTTTTTTTAATCATCTACGTACTCACTTGAGTTGCTCTTACCCCAATCTACTGTCACTATGATATTATTTGTCTATTTGCATAATGTTCATGTTCCTTGGGAACAAATAAATTTATTTCATTTTCTCCACCCAATTTATCTCAAATTTTCCCTTAAAAAAAGTGTATGGAGTATCTGTAGTGTAACCAAGTTTAGTCTTCTGTGAATTATTATTTTTCTGTTTCCAAAGGAGTGGTATAGAACAACAACACTTGTAATAAATAACTTGAAGCTAAGAAAGTTTCTTTTGTTGCTTGCCCTTCCACTCTTTAATATTAGCTTCTATTCTTGCCTTCACGTTTGTTTGAAATCCAGGATATGGTTCATATCCTATGGATGATTGGAGGACCTACAAATCAAATTAAAATAGTCAACCTTGTTTCCACTTTGAATCAAAACCAATTCAAAACACTATGCTAAATAATTACCTCAAGAATCACGAAGAAAGGACCCATTAAAAGAGCTTGAGCAAGATTGTCCAATAGAGCTGGTGCACGTTTCTGACAGAAAAATTATAGAACATAGTAAATGAACTGTGAAAAATAATAGAGCAAGGTTGTCTAATAGGATGGATCAATGATTTACCTCAAACGCACCATGACCAATAAACTGTCCAATCCAACCAATCAACTGAGCAACCAACACAACCTGAAAGATTAGAGTCCTAATTAAAGCAGAGAAATTCTTTACAAAACGTAACAAAACACTACCTTTGACCCTTCCCATAAACAACTTTTGCATTTATCACATACTATATTAAGAAAAATATGTCATGCGTCTATTTTGTGCATTGATGTTCCTAAAATATCACTTATGCATCTGGGTTATTAGGGGTGTTCGTGGGTAGATTTGGGTTCGGTTTGTCCAAACCTAAAACCAAACCAAATAAGGTACTCGGTTTAGGTGAGGTAAAATAACTACTCGTTATACTGTTGAGTGGGTTTGGGCAAACCAACTAATTTTTGGGTTGGGTTGGATTGAGTAATGGGTTACCCAACTTACTTTTTCTATTTTTTTAATATTAAATGACTAAATGACAAGTCATCATAATTTTGTTTTAAAATAGTACTCTACTTTTTAATTTTCTTAAAAAAAAATGTTTAACTTATTTCACTATAATTTTATGCATCATAGAATATCAAATAATAAACTTCATCATAAAATACTTGTAACAAACTAAAGTTGCTTAACATAAAATTGCATTAGTATCAAAATAACCAAAAAGTGCAACATATTAATTCGTAACTCTAATATGTTTTGATTTTCAATATATAGGGTACAATGTGTATGTTTTGGAAATATAACTTTCTTCTACCCTATGAAAATAAAGATAAAAAATATTAACATTATTTGGTAAGTGGGTTTTTTGGGTTTGGGTCTGGTTTTATCCGAAACTCATTTATTTTTATGGGTTTTCCATTTTTAGAAACAATACTCACCCAATTACCCAACTCAATCCATTTTTTTGGGTTTTTTTGGGTGGGTTTATATCGGGCATTCTGGGTTGACCCAACCCATGAACACCCCTATGGGTTATATAAGGGAAATATTAAACAGTGTCCCGGGGCACTAGTTAAGGAATTATAAAAGGAAATGTATTTTCGGAAATTGTGTATTTTACTTTTTGAAACTCGAAAAAATGTTGCTTTTAATGTTGACTTTGTTTTTTCTTTCCATTTTTGGCTGCTTAACTAGTGCCTCGGTGGGTTAGCCTAGTGGTATTGGCTTGGGATCAGAGAGTGTACTCCTCATCAAGGTCTTAGATTCGATTCTCTCCGGTGTCAATTTAGCTTCTTCAAAAAATAAAAAACTAATGCCCCGGGGTACCGGTTAACATGACCCATTTAATTTTAACTTGTCATATAGTAACCTCACTAGGAAGAAAGTGTAAAATGTATTACAAATAAAACAAGCAAACTTAATGTCCAACAAACTAACGGACAAATCAGACTATGGCTTCTTCCACTTGTGTATCAAACGAAAGTCTCCTTTCACTTGGTCAAGTCTTTTTTGACTATTACTTTTTTTATTCTGTGAGTTTTTTGCATACCCTGTTCGTTTTTCTAAAATTCAAAATGTTTAACGTGTTTTGGAGGGTTTCATGAAGTTAAGATTACTGTTCAGATTTTATAATCCAAATTATATAAAACGCACGAGAAATTAGATAGGGTGGGCAAAGAAGATGCCGTCTTATTTACCCATTTATCCCCATTTTTCTTTGGGTTTAGGCTAGACTCGACCCTACCTAGTGGGCAAGGATGGGCTCACAAGAAGGATCACGTCTCACACACCCCCTAGTTAAAACATATTTGCTTTACATTAGATGTTAATATTGGTACGTAGCAATGAGCTTCGATTATTAGCTATAACAGTAACTCCTTATGCAACGACACTCTAAGAAAATAATAACCGTTTAATCAATAAAAAAAGTTTAACATTCATCATATCTAACTTAAAAATCATAAAATATGTTTGTGATTGAATGATGATAAAAAAAATTACACGTTAATGCATCAAATTTATTTGTGGGTTTTATATGTATGAGTTTTGCTAGAAACAATCCATGAAGGTGTCTTTTAGCAACCCACACCTCAAGGTGTGATTTTCACCTTTTAGTTATAACTTTGCTAAAAGACACCTTTATAAAAATTAGTTGGTGTCTTTTAGCAAATGCTCATAGAATAACTTGCTAAAAGACAACTTCATAGAATGTGTCTTCTAACAAAATCCTCTATGTATTGTATACGATAAATTTCTTCAAATGTTTCCTTAAAACTTCCACATAACAGTTTTACCCCTACACTCAACTATCCAACATTGGCTATAATGTGTTACGAAGTTGGTCAAGACATAAATTATCCATAAGTGTGCAAATAATAAATTATAAAACTAACAGATAAAACTAGAATAGATATTAAAAAACAATTTTATTTGTTTTTTATCGTAATAGCTTAGTCTCTGACTAAAGGTGGCGTGATAATTCCGAGTTTAGTAAGAAGTAAGACATACAAAAGATTGTTTCCATTCAAACATTGTATCTTTTTATCATCGATTTCATATTAACTTAGAGTTGTATCATTTGGACACACGTGAACTATAGATATTCGAATCTAAGTTCAATCTTTTTTACCATTAGACTAAACTATTGAAGTTTGAAATATACCATTGCTCAAAAATAAAATGAAACATATAATGTTATTAATTAATTCAGTACCTTCCAAGCAAGTTCGAATCCGAGTGAATTGGCAATGAAACTTGAAGAAACCCAGCAAAGAAAAGTAAGAACAGCAACAAAGGAACCAGCTTTAATATCCAAAGCAGCATAGAAAAGAGCGTAGAAAACGGTGAAGATAAAGCCAAGGTTGAAAACAAAGACAGGGTGTATAAGATTAAGAACAGTTTGGGAGGGAGAGAAAATAGGAGGGGTGAAGTAAAGTAGAATGAGAGCTGTGAAAAGGAGAGGCCAAACAAAGAGGATATGGATTGCAACGTTTATTGGGTTGCTATGATAAGCTCCATAGAATGCAAAGTGCTTTTCCAGATCTAATAGACCCATTTTTTCTGGTTTGGATTGTGGACAATATGATTACTATATGTTTATATTGATTGATTCAATTCAAAATGCTTGTTTCAATTTTAATATTATATATTGGTTGTTAGTTGCTTGCTTCTCAGCTGGTCGTTTGGTTGTTAGTTGACTTGGGACATGGTCATTTTCAATACTACATACATAAAGGTTTTTTTTTCTTCTTCCTTCATTTAAAATTCATTACCAGCAACAAGAATCGATTGATCTGGGTGGTAAAAGATTTGAGCTCTTTAAGTAGAGGGGTTTCATATCTGTTTTTTGTGTATGAAAAAAAATATGATTATCATTGTTAAACACAACGGAAACTTCGTACCGATAACATGATAAAAAAAAAAAATCATCACCAATACACTGATATTGGCGATATTTGCTAAAATTGTCATTAGTGAAGTAGAAAACCTATAAGTGTTACTTGGTTTTTATAGGGCATGCACATAGACAGTCATAATAATAGAGTGAACACCTTGGTTGTTTATGGAGAATATATTGAAATGTAATATCTATTCGCTTTTTTCCGGACTACATTTAATATGTTGTGTTGATATAAAATATATTATTGTTCAACAGGACTCAACAATCATTTATATTATTAGCTACTCTATATCATTACATTTTAATATTATAAAAATGTGGGTCTCATAGAAAGAGTGTGTTTCACAAAACACCTCCCTAATAGGTACTCTCTTTTCGACTCCACGGTACTTGTTAGATACAAAATCTAAGACCCTCCCATTATAGATGATATTAGAAAGGTGTCATAGCAATGTGAAAAGATGAGGATTTCACTACAACTTTTGATTTTGATTCTGTCACCAACAAAGATTATCTATTTGACAGCGTTGAATACTTCAAAAATTCACAAGATGGTGTTCCACTGTAGTTGCTCTAGCAAGAATCATTACATCAAGAAATTGGATTCCTCTTAAGAATCAGGGTTGCAAAAAATTGCAAATGACACACAATAATCAAGAATAAAAGCATTCAAAAAAACTCACAAGAAGAACTTCATTGACATTGAAATTGAGGAACTCGTAGTTAGAAATAGCAGCACAATGTTCATGTTTGTTTACAACAAATATCTTTCTTTTATTTTCTCTCCACCCAATTTATCTCCAAATTCCCATAAAAAATTGTAGTAAAGAAGAGTATCCATAATGGCGACACAACAAATCCAGTACTCTCTAAAATTTTATTTTTCTATTTCCAAAGGAACAATTTATTAACAACATTTGCAAACTATTTTAAGCTAAGAAAGTTTCTTTTGTTGACTGTCCTTCAATTCTTTGATATTGGCTTCTATCCTTGCCTTCACCTTTGTTTGAAATCCAGGATATGGTTCATATCCAATGGATGATTGGAGGACCTACAAAACAAATTAAGATAGTCAACCTTGTTTTCATTTTGAAGGAAACCAGTTCAAAGCACTATGACAAACAGTTACCTCAAGAATCACGAAGAAAGGCTCCATTAAAATACCTTGAGCAAGGTCATCCAATCGAGTTGGTGCACGTTTCTGATAGAAAAATTATAGAACATAAATGAATTCTGAAAATATATGCATCATGCTTTTCAGTAATGGAACAAGAATTTACCTCAAACACACCATGACCAATAGATGTTCCAGTCCATCCAATCAACTGAGCAGCCAACACAACCTGAAAGATTATAGTTCATAATTAAAGCACAACAATTGTTTATAAAACAGAACACAAGGCTACCTCTGACCTTCGTCATAAACATCTTCTGTATTCATCACATATACTAAAAAATATGTAATACATTTAATGTGTCTATTTCTGTATCAATGTTTATAAAGTATATAGTTATATAAACCGTTTTACTCACTTATATATGGATGTGGACAGTCATAACAAATATAGCCCAGTACCCCTCTACCATAATGAATGTAGCCTAACATCACATCGTCACGTGAGAGACATGTGACAGCTTAAATTGAGACGGACAAATTGGCAACATGCTTGACAGGTGGGGGAGATAAGCATACCGAGAGTAAATCTCTAGAAGAGGGCTTCCTGTCATCTCCTAAAGGAGCAGAGTCTAGCTACCCATATTCAAGATGTAGTATGAGGCCGTTGCGTTTTTTCACTAGGTCTTGCCTCATTAGCTTTGGCGCTTTTGACTCACTCACAACACCCACACATTGCATAAGGATGAACACGCAACAATCGAGATAATGGTGGGAGAATTGACCAAGCAGATAGGAACGAGCTAATAACCATCCATACTATCACAGGGATGTGAGCTTATAGATAAGAAAGAAATGTCAGGCTAATGGACATTCACTAATCATTACACTTAAGACCTGTAGCTTGGTAAATCGCCAGCAGGATCTATACTATTGTACTCACAGCAAGTACACAATGTATTGAATTTTAACTTGTCGTCTGTGTAACCACAATAGGGAGGAAGTGTAAAACAAGTTACAAATAAAATAAAAAAAATCATATTCTACAAACTAATGGGACATGACGGATGACCTCATAGTCCAGCCAAACCCTCCTTCCACATGTTCAAGTCCTGGAACACCATTCTGTCCCAATTTTTCTAAGTTAGGACCCATACCTTACGGGCTCACAAGACGAATCAGAGCTCGTACACTCATAGTTAAAACATATTTGCTTTACATTGGATTTTAATGATTAGTAGCAATGTTCTTTGATTAATGTAAGACAGTCAATCATAATCGTTTGATCATTAAAAAAAATTGACTTTTATCATATCTAACTTAAAGGTCATACAAATAACATGGTTTGTGATTGAATAACAATATACATTTTTTACACTGTCAGTGCATCAATATTATTCACTTTTTTTTTATTTTAAGATTATTCACTTTGTTAAAAATACATCTTTAATGTTGTGTATTCTTTTATTATCATTTTTTTTTAGCTTTTATGAGTATGGTATAATTTGAGGGGTAACCTTGGCGCAACCGGTAAAGTTGTTGTCATGTGACTGTAAGGTGTGACTGTAAGGTCACAGGTTAAAGTCTTGGAAACAGCCTCTTGTGTAAAAACAGGGTAAGGTTGCGTACAATACACCAAATGGTGGGACCCCTTCCCGGACCCTGCGTATGCGGGAGCTTCATGCACCGGGTTGCCCTATGAGTATCGTATAATTTCTTCAATTGCCATACCCCTACGTTCCACTATCCACCATTGGCAAGGGGCAGAACTAATATATAACGAAACAAATCGTTTTGTGTCATATAAGCTTATAAGCTATATAAGCTCCCCTAAAAAAAGAGCTTATAAGCTATAATTTCAAAATCTGGTACTGCCAAACATACTCTACCAAAACTAAATGCTAACTAACTCTAACAAACTAGTTAATTCTTAATTGAATCCATATCATGTAACAGTATATAATTGAGTATAACTATTAAACACAGACACTCCTTGGATTATGCGTGTCCGACACCACGACACCGAAACATATAATTAGACTGAATTATGTGATTTTTGTGTTTCAGAGTAGTATAGGATAGGCATAAATTAATAGAGTACCTTCCAAGCTAGTTCGAAGCCGAGTGAATTAGCGATGAAACTAGAAGAAACCCAACAAAGAAGAGTGAATACAGCAGCAAAGGAACCAGCTTTGATATCCAAAGCAACGTAGTAAACAGCATACAAAACGGCGAAGATGAAACCAAAGTTGAAAATTAAAACAGGGTGGATAAAATTAAGGAGTGTTTGGGAAGGAGAAAAAAATGGAGGGGTAAAGTAAAAAAGAATAAGAAAAGTAAATATGAGAGGCCAAACAAAGAGTTTGTGGAGTATAACGTTTATTGGGTTCGTATGATAAGCGCCGTAGAAGGCAAAGTGCTTTTCCAGATCTAATAGACCCATTTTTTTGGGTTCGTTTTTTGTGAGATACCGTGGAGCGTGGACATATGATTACTATACTCTGTGATCTGTACTTCCTCATTTTATATAGGCTTAATTATACTTTTGGCCACCTATGTTTTAAAAAGTTGCGATTTTGGTCCCCTAACTAATTTAAATACAAAACAGCCCCTATGTATTGGATCTTTGGCAGTTTTGGCCCCCTAGACCAATTTTGACTCGGTCAACGCTGACGTGGCACTTCAAAGCCGCCACGTGTGCATTGCTTTGAAGTGCCACGTCAGCGTTGACCGAGTCAAAATTGGTCTAGGGGGTCAAAACTACCAAAGATCCAATACATAGAGGGCTGTTTTGTATTTTAATTAGCTAGGTGGTCAAAATCGCAACTTCTTGAAACATAGGGGGCCAAAAGTGCAATTAAACTTTTATATACAACAATTATTTAGTTCAACAGAGTATGATAGGATAATAGTGATTTTCATAATTTTGATTGTGTACGATGTTAGTCAAAATCGTCATTTACGTTAAAACCTCTAGTTAATATTACCAAAATAATTTTTCAATATACTTATTTATTGTCGTATTAGTCCTTATAAATATTTAATTACTGTCTTATCAATCCCCATATATAAATATAGTTAATGTTATTGACGAGGGACTATTTTAATGTGAGGGATAGTTTTGATTAACGAAGTGAACAATCGATGACTGTTTTAAAATTTTAATATATTAAAAGACTATTGTGACTACTCGCTACACCATTCGGTCACTAATATAAGCAAAAGTTAACATTTTAGATTCATTCATTAAATGTTGTATGTGATCTATAATAAAGACCATATACATCATTAATTTAATGAATGTGAAATGAAATTTTTGCTTATAATAGTGATCAGATGATGTACTCATTAAGGGACCAAAATGACCATTACATCAAAGATGATGTATCCGGTTAAGAATTTAGATTAAATACATTAATTTTTGTTGACTCAAATATCTTTTATAAATATGATCAAATTAAATAAATTGATCTTAAGAAAAAGTATATGGATAGCTCCGGTCTTGAAAACCGGTATAGCTCTTTCGAACTGTCGAGGGTTCGAATCCCCCTCTCTCCTTTTTCTTAGCGAATGGATTTTTGAATTTTCTTTTGAATGAGATTCAAAGTTTTTTTTTCTTTAAGAATCAATGAGATTCAAAGTGTTAGGTTGAATTCAATATTAATAAATATTGATCGTAAATATTGGTAAGTGAGAAGGATGGCAGTTATGGTGGGTAGGGGGTTATCTGTTCAATTCGGTATGTGACAACCAATTGCTAGTACCATTTTATCCGAACTGTTTAAGTTTGTGTTGGAGATAGACCACGTCGTCCCACAAAAGTACGGATGAAAATAGGTTAGGCCGAGTTAGGTTTTGAAATGTCTAAGCCTGGTTTGTCATATTTTTTTAAAGTCTAAGCCTGACTTGCAGCCTTTCATAGGCCTACTTTTTGATTTCTACTCTCCCCCTGTGCTTTTCGCTCGCACCCAGTCAAACTGACCAAAATACCCCTACGTTAGTTAACTAACGCACGTGTAAAACTATGCGTTATTTAACTAACGTTGCGTCACTTAAGATGTGCATGTGTAAACACTACGTGAGTTAACTCACGCAAAGTGTTAACATATGCACGAGTTAACTCACACTCTACTGATATGGTTTAATTGCAAAGTGTGGCACTAATGACTTGTAATCTTTACACGCTCATAATTGAACCGAATTACGCCAGTTTAACAAGATTATCGGATAGTACGACATAATCGATCAAAATTGCATAAAAAACATCGTATTTCTCACAATCACACATAACGTTTCAAATGGTCCAAATTACACAAATTCGCCGGTAATGACCCGTAATCACTTAAACACACCTAATGGCCCGTAAACGATCCAAATTACACAAATTTGTCCATAAATTTCTAAAATTACATAATCTCACATAAACGGTCAAAATTACCCAAATTCATCGTTAAATTACATAAACACAAATTCATTAAAATTCAACAA
>Ga0228710_1010786_pt1 | contig 12082 bp, 10 predicted proteins | sample MedpolnodulmetaG_FD_177995 | JGI IMG/M metagenome (GOLD analysis project Ga0228710, IMG submission 177995) | Root nodule microbial communities from Medicago polymorpha collected in Santa Monica, California, United States - pink nodules | ecosystem: Host-associated > Plants > Roots > Nodule...
AAAGATAAGTCTCTTTCTTGTGTGATTGAGCAACTTGCAATTTGAGATTACATTTTAGTGGAACTCTCCTTGGAAGTGCAAGGAGGACAGAACTACTTCCGGTTTGTGGAAGGAACCTGTATAATTGATTGTGTTCTTTCTTCTTCTGTTCTTTACATTATCCGCTGCACATAGACTCTGAACTCACTCAGACTCTGAACTACTTCAGACTCTGAACCTGAGGACAGTTATCTAGAACGTAAAAGAAGAAGTTTCCAAAAACACAATTCAACCCCCCCTTCTTGTGGTTTTTCTCACCTTCAGATTTTAGGTTTCTCAGGTTACGATGCAAGAACCACAAACATCCTTATGGTCGAGCTTCATGCTATTCATCAAGGGCTTCCGTTGGCTAGAGAGATAAACTTCGAAGATATTATTTGCTATTCAAATTCTCTTCACTATGTTAACATTCTCAAGAAGTCACCTCCTCAATACCACAAGTACGCCACTTTAATTTAATACATCAATGATCTTCTCAACCTTGACTGGACCACATCAATTGTTCACACCCTTCGTGAAAGTAATAGTTGTGCTTACTGCATAGCAAAGCTTGAAGCTTATTCCTTCTTGGATCTCATGATTCATATCTCTCCTTTGCCATACTTATCGAGCCTTCTAGCAACAAACTCTGCGGGAACTTGATTTTGTAGATTGTAATTTTTTGTTTTGTTTTTTCTTCTTAACCTTGTAACAAAAAAAAAACAAAGTAAAATATAATATTTTGAGAGTGATATACATAGTAATAATTAGAGTTCAATTAAAAAAATAAATATTAAATTACAAAATGATGACATTTGTTTAAAATACTTTTTTTAAATGTCATCCATTTTGTTTAATGACAAATATTAATATTTAATAGTTACGTAATTTGTTAGATTGCTACTTTCCCAGATTTAAACTCACGACCTCCAACATTTTTCCGTTAACTAAAACTATTTAAATCACCCAACCTCCCGATTGACACTTATTATATAACATAAATATTTTAAAACTTAATATAAAAATATGACATCATGATATTCTTTGGTTGAATGCGTGTAAAATTATTTTACGGTATCTATGCATACAAATTAAACTAATTATTATCATAATTATTGATAGAGTTTAATATCTTATTTTAGAAATGTAGACGAAGTGATAATCATCATCTCTCATCTTTGGTGGTAAAAATCTCTATCTCTATAGTTTAATTTCTATATGCAACAGCCGTACAACTTTTTATCTATGCATCCAATCAAACCATATTAGGGTGAGGTTTAACATTGGTCAGTGGAGTTTTTTCCCACCATAGGAAAGTTTTTTTTTGGATCATTAGATTAAAGAGGAGCATAAATTTTATAATAGTCTACCTACACTATATTTTCTCCCACTTTGTCTTAAACCTCTCTTCCTCCATTCACCACTACCAGTAAACTCAAGTGGGGTTTAGCATGGGTCAGTGGAGTTTTTTCCCACCATAGGAAAGTTTTTTTTGGATCATTAGATTAAAGAGGAGCATAAATGTTATAATAGTCTGCCTACACTATATTTTCTCCCACTTTGTCTTTAACCTATCTTCCTCCATTCACCACTACCAGTAAACTCAAGTCTTTGTTGCCACCAGCAGACCCACCTTATCAAACCTCCAAAAAACTTTAATTGGCATCCATTGCTTGGGAGCTTCAGCTGCCATAATCGCTTGTCCATATTCACTCAGTTCAAATAGACTAATTACATAAAGACAAGATAATCAACACATACAAAAATCCATAACTAAATCACACCAAAGAAGAACATAAAAAATTCTGGATCTGAAATTTCTTGAATGGTGGATTTTAGTTTTGAGAACATATTCACCAAAGAAGAACATATTCAATCCTTTGTCCATATTCACTGTGATGTCATAGTTATTATTCCTGAAACAACCCTTTTCAACATTAATATTAGATTTTAGTTTTTTCATGTCTAATTATTGAAAATTGGTTTTCGTTTTGGAACCTGTCACAATCGTATGAAATGGATGGAGAGACCAATTTCATGTCAAAATGCAAAATCCAAATTGAAAACCAGTATTCAATTAGATCCAAATTGTTATTTTCTAAAACAACACCCTTATAAAACTTGGAACTTTAGGTTTTCCGGTAGCAACTATGGTGGTGGTCAAAGTGGTTGTTGAATATGTGATTTGATGGTGGTGGTGTGGGGACATGAAAGAGAGAGGGTGGAAGATAGTGTAAAAAATAATCTAATGCTTAATGCTGAGAGAGCAGGATAAAATGTGTTCCTTATTTAATCTAAAGGACATTATTAACTTTTCTATGGTGGGAAAAAACTCCATTGACCCATGCTAAATGCCACTCGATATTAGTACTACATATTAAATTCTGTTATAAAAATCGAAAATAATAACACTTTCTTTTTCAGAAAACAAACAAATAAATCAAATTAGCACAAGAAAAAGAAAAGTAAAAAATGTGAACATGCAAAAGCTGCATAGGAAAGAAAAAGTGAAGAATATACTTTATGACAAAGAAAATTATTCAATTTTCAAACTTCTTTAAAAAACAACATCGAGCACACTAAACCACAAAGAAGAAGAAGAACAAAACTTTTCAATTTCAATTCTCCATTTCCACATTTCATTTCAATCGATGGATATATCTCAACCAACAACAAGACGTAGACGCTCTCAGCCGTCGGATCCACCGGCGCGATCATCTTCATCTTACTCAAAGCTCGACAAAGCGTCGAAATCAGACGGTAAAGATGAAGGGTTAAAATGGGCATTACCTTTTTTCGCTTTGGGAATTTTGAGATATATGAGTGCTACTTCGAATATTATTCATGATTGTGATGAGGTTTTTAATTATTGGGAACCACTTCATTTTCTTCTTTACAAAACTGGCTTTCAAACTTGGGAATATAGGTAACACTCTCTTTTTAATCTAACTTTTTGTTTTTTTTTTCCTTATGTTTTTTTAAGATTTAAGTTAGTAGCTCATTAGTGTTGACACATCTGATCGAAGACGTGTCCAAGTGTCTGACAAGTGTCAGTGTGGACTGACACGACAACGACACTGAGACATGTGATTATATTCAATGAATTTATTTTTTCAAATTATCATTAGTGTTGATGTCTTTGGTGTGAGTTTGTGTTGGTGCTTCATAGGTTAATAGTGGTTGAGTTGTGTTTTGAAATTTTGGGTTTTTGTTTTTGAGAAGGTGGGTGAAGAAGTGAAAAAGTTTTGGTTTTGATGGCTTTAATGTGGGTAGTTTGTAGATGTGATTATGAGAGGAAAATGAAATTTATGTGAAGAAATGTTATTTTGATTAAGCTTTTGTTAGGTTTTGTCTATAACTATTAACTAGAGAGAAATGAATTGAAATCAGTTTTAGCTACGACACCTCTGATCGAAGGCGTGTCCAGCCTCTAACATGTGTTAGTGTCGACTGACAAGGCACTGACACATGCAAATGTGTTTAATTAATTCGTTTTCACAAATTATGAGAGGTGTTGACGTGTTAGTGTTGTGTGTGGCATGAGTTTGTGAGTTGGTGCTTCATAGGTTAATAGTGGTTTTGGTTTTGTTATGAAATTTTGGGTTTTTGTTTGGGAAGATAGGCGAATGAAGAAGTGATTTTTTTATTTTTTTTATTTTGATAGTTTGTATGTGCGTAGTTTGTAGACGAGATCATGAGAGGGAAAAGAAAATTAAAGGAAGAAACCTTATTTTGATTATGTTCTTGTTAGGTTTTGTCTATAATTGGTGAGATGTGAACTAAAAGAGGTAGGGGGGTTGGGTAGCTCAACTAGTTTGAGCTAAGGGATGAGGAATTGGAGGTTATGGGTTCAAACCTGGACGGAGGTGAAAAAGTAATCTAACAACTACTATTAACATTTGCCATTCAAAAAAGTGAACTAAAAGAAGTATTAGCAAGATTAAGAAACATGTGTTGGATAATAACATGGTGTGGTGCTGGTTGTAGACAATTGTTATGTTATGTTAAGCATGTGGTTAGAGGTTCGAGCCCTGATCGGGGATACCGGGTTATAATTTGTATTTGTGTAGCTTGTAGATGAGATTATGAGAGGAAAAAGAAATTTAGGGGACAATAATGTCATTTTGATTATGCTTTCTTGAGTTTTGTGTATAATCAGAGAGAAATGAACTAAAAGAAGTATTAGCAACATTAAAAAATGCAGGACACTAACATGGTGCGGGGCTCTGTAGCAACAACACTTATGATCAAAGATGTGCCAATGTCTGACACCGGCACAATATGACACATGCTATTACATTGAATTGTCATTTTTTCAAATTATTAGCGCTGTCAACGTGTCTGTGTCGTGTCCGGTGTCCGTGTGCGTGCTTTGCAGGTATGGGGTTGGTGGTAGATAGCTGGTCCCTTAGGCATGTGGTTAGAAATTTAATACCAATGATGTGGTTTGAGGTTCAATACAAGCCTCGATCGGGGATGCCTTGGGTTTAATTATCTATATGTGTGTAGCTTGTAAATGAGATCATGAGAGGAAAAATAAATTTGAGGAATAAAAGGTCATTTTGATTATGCTCATGTAGGGTTTTGTCTATAACTGGATGAAATGAACTAAAAGGTTTATTAGCAACTTTGAAAAACATGTGTTGGACAGCAACATGATGTGGCATTGGTGGTAGATATCTGGTCTTTTAAGCATGTGGTTATGATTTGATATTGAGCCCTGATTGGGGGATACTTGGGTTCAAGCTATTTTTTCTATGGCATTGACAATGGAGTTGTGTGTGTGTTGCAGTTCACAGTTTGCTCTTCGGTCGTATTTGTATCTTTTATTTCATGAAATAGTGGCTCGACCAGCTTTGTGGGTGTTTGGTGATGATAAAGTAAGATTTCACATGTACTTCCTTATTGATTTTTGCTATAGATTGAGGTTTTCCTCTTGTTTATGTGATTAATATTACCTTTGTCTTTTACTATTGTAGGTGAGAGTGTTCTATGCTGTGAGATTCTTTCTTGGTTTTCTGTCCGTTGTCACCGAGACTGTTCTTGTGGTAGCTATTTCAAGAAAGTATGGAAAACGACTTGCTTGTTATACACTTGCTATGCTGTGCTTAGCCAGCGGCTGTTTCTTTGCTAGCACAAGTAAGTGAGCCTTTGGCTTTTTTTTCTTTCTTTCTTTCTTTTAGTTATTGTGCATACTTGCCTTTGATGACAATTCTCAATCTCAACCTCACGCAAACTAAATTTACAGATAAATAAAGGTTGACCAAGTATTCTGCATTTCAAGATTCAGTATTCTAGTTTGAGATGTGAGATTCTGTTTTGTTAATGTATGTTCTTTATCGATTGTTTGTTGCCTCCAGGTTTCTTGCCAAGTTCGTTTTCCATGTATGCAATCTCTCTTGCTTCGGGTTTATTTCTGCTTGATAAACATGCTGCGGCAGTTGCTGTTTCTGCTATTGGTGTGATACTTGGCTGGCCATTCTCAATCTTGGCTTTTCTTCCAGTGACACTTTATTCTTTATATATAAAATTCAAACAGGCATTTATTGGTGGGGCTTTCACATCAGTAATTCTTCTTGTAAGTCAGATTCCCCCTCCTACCCTCTGACATACTATTTACGAAACACTTACACATACACGGAAACCGGATATGACACTCACACATCGACACTGATTATAATTTGAAAAATAAAAGTAATTTAATGTAATCACATGTGTCAGCGTCATTTCGGACGCCGAACACACCTTCAATTAAAAGTGTCGGTGTTACATAGCCTAAGCTTACTCTTGCATGAATGTTATGCTTATACCATTTACTATATTGTGTATAATATAATGTATAGTTGTGCTTGCATGTTATTATGTTGTTAATTTTGTAATCATTGTAATGTTTTACAGGCATTGTCAGTCTTTACTGACTATAACTATTATGGAAAATGGACTTCATCAGTCTTGAATCTTCTAATATACAATGTAGCTGGAGGCGGCGAAAGTCATCTGTATGGGACCGAAGGACCTCTTTTTTATCTGAAAAATGGATTTAACAATTTCAACTTTTGTTTTGTTCTTGCTATGCTGTTCTTGGGAATTTTGCCTATTGCTAAGAAGAAATATGCGCCAGACCTGCTTATTGTGATATCTCCTTTATACATTTGGCTGGGTTTTATGTCTTTGCAGCCACATAAAGAAGAAAGGTTTGGGAATTTTTTTTACATGGTCTTCTTTTACGAATTTAAACATACTGTGTTATTGACAACACAATTAAAATGGATATCAATCTCTTGTTTCCACTACTTTTGGTCTATACAAGTATGTGTCCTATTATTTGCAATGCAATCTGCAAGGTTGCTACTCCCTTTGTTAAGGAACTTGGAACCTTATTAATTGATGGGCTAGCTTATAGTGAATGAGGCACTAAATTTTTAAAGTTTTGGTGAAGTCAATTTCCTAAAGGTTTACATTTTTGCAATTTTTCTAATGTGCATTGAGCAGTTTGGGATGAAATTTGGATCACGAAAAACTGTAGTTCAGTATGACAGGGCATCTTCAATCATTGAGAGCATATCTTTTAGATCTTGATGATGATGATTATCATTATTATTAGTTAAAAGTCAGTTGCAGAAATCAGCACTTTTCTGTGTTTATCTGTCTGGATTAGTTGTTCATTAAGGGGATTCACACCTTTTTTTTTCTTCCACTTTTTGAGAGAGGGGGGTTTTGCTCTCCTTTTGGATAAATCCATGCTACTCACTGTAACCTTGATTTGATGGTCATGGTTTAGTTATCTTCTGCATTGGAGTAGTAATCGTTAAGTTAACCCACTTGGGTTGGCCTGGTGCCAATTTCGGTGGGCTAGTTTGGCTTCTTAAAAAAAAGTAATTGTTAAGTTAAATGCACACTTCAGAGGATTAACAGCAGCAAACAGGGTACTCATTTAGTGTCTGTTTGGACAGACTTATTTGATCTTATCTACTGGTGTAAGCTCTTATGAGACTGTTTTTGAGAACTTATGAAAACAGCTTATGACACATTTGTCAGCTGTTTTTAAATTATTTCCATAAGCTCTTCAGGATAACTTATGAAAACAATTTGATTTGATTTTATCTTTTGTTTAGAAATAGCTTAAAGACGAACACTTACATGATAAATGCTTAATGAAGTTGTTTATCCAAACAGGGCCTCGATATTATTCCTTTAGCTTATGCATTTGAGCGAAATAATCGTGATATTTATAGTTTATTCTGCCATTATAGCTACAGTTACACTGATGCAAATAACCGATATTTTTTGGTCCATCCTTCTTTCCATGTCCAGGTTCCTCTATCCAGTATATCCACTTATTTGTGTTGCTGCTTCTGCCGTCATTGAGAGCTTCCCTGATCTTTTCCGTGACAAGTATGATTCATTTGACACTTCTTTAATAGTGAAGGTGAGTTATCGCTTTACTTAAGATTTAGATGGATCTTTATATATCTGATATGGAAGCAATAAGTACTTTCTGGATTTGACTCTTTCTAAATGCAGGTAGCCAAATTTCTCAGGCCAGTGGTTCTTAGCATTATATTATATTCCTCTCATGCTCGCACATTTTCTCTGATTCATGGTTACCAAGCTCCTATTGAGATTTACAAGATTTTAGAGCACCACGATGATGTAGCAAACGGTGAGGATCAAACTTTAGTGACTTCAGTTCTGTTGTAGCTTTTTGTATATTTTTTATTGAAGAAGATTAACTGGACTACCACAGTGGTGATTTGATAATGCTTCATGCTGATTCATTAAAGCCTGCAATTTGTAAGGAATACCATGTTTCTAGAAGAATTCACTGAAAAAGGAAATAAATGGCACTTCAAGAAACTAGACTGCTGTTTTTTAAGTTTGCATACTCCGTGATAATTAACTTTTTTTGTGCCTGGAAACCATGAAAGTGTAGTAATCCCCCTTTTTTTATTGACTTGAATCTTCAATTATTTTGAGGTTCGTATCAGCTTATAATTTTGCCATGACACTTGTTTTTACTTAAAAATGCCATAATTTAAGTGATCATGTATCTCACGATTCATAATAAGATTCAACTCATGATTACGAAAATATTCCGATTCACGATTTGAATCTGAATTTGATAACCATGGAAACAATTAGTAATAAATTCTGCTCATGAAAGTAAGTTGTTGTGGCTTCAATTCTAGCTGTTATTTGAATCTACATTATGACTTTTTATTTCATTCAATGAACCCATTCCAATGTTGTTAAATAGTGGTGCTGTTGCGTTATAACGCGGCGGATTTGAACAAACTGTTATTGTTCTATGAAATACTGTTTAGTACAAAATGTGGTCGAATAGCAGATTTAGTGGCACTATAACATTGTTGCGTAGCAAAATTTGAGCAAACCGCTATTTTCCATGATCTGCAATTTACAACACTGACCCATTCAAAAGTTTTCTTTTACAAAATTATGTGACAGAGTCAACATTGTTTGATTTCCTTCTAATGTGGTATAGTATGTTGGTCATCTGTCTCATTAGGCAATTGTATGTATAGCCATTGCCGTCTAATGTAACTTAAGTTTTCACTGTTTATTGATATCATTTTGTTCCTTTTTGTTGCAGGTTCTGTACTTTGTGTTGGGAGTGAATGGCATCGTTACCCATCATCATTTTTCGTCCCAGATTTTGTTGGACAAGTTCGATGGATTGATGATGGTTTCGGAGGTCTTCTTCCCTTCCAATTTAATTCTACCCTAGGTGGGACTGCTGCAGCACCACCATACTTTAACAACAAGAACATGGCATCAGAAGAGCAATATGTAAGTCCTTTAACTGCATATATGTTTCTTTCAAGTTTAAATTTTTTTCTTGGCTGTTGTTGATTCCTAAAAATGTAATTTATTCATATTTTCCCTACATTTTATTTCCATGTTAAAAGGGTTGGAGTTACAGGGCCGTTTACTGTTTGTGTTTCTTGTTTTCATTTCCAGTTTTCCACTGATAAAATAAAATAAACATAAGAGAATGCATCATGACTCGGATGGGTTTAGGAGGCCTAAATGAGTTGATACACACTTTTGTAGTAGACTCGCTCTAACTTGGACAAGTTTAGGAGGCCTAAATGAGTTGACACACGTAGAATCGTGTTTTTTTAGTAGACTCACTCTGACTCGGATGGAATCGGACAGATTCGCGGGTCTAAGTCGAGTTCACGAGTGCATTGAAAATTTTGAAAAAAAAACCCAAAACACATTCAGCCTCACTGTTTTTTCCTTGTTCTGTGGCGGTGGCACGTCTTACGCCGTCTCACATTCGCACGTTTCACAACGTCGCATTCACATGTTCACTCCTCTAGTTTGTGTTCTGTTTCGTGCTCTGTTCTGACTCATCATGTTTTGTTTGTTGTTGGTAACATTGATGTGTTTTTCTCTTTCTGTTTTGGTCCTTTTAGGCTCTGTTCTGGAAGTGTTGTGGTGTTTGTGTTCGTTATTAATCTGTACTTCATTCCATGTTCTCCTCTTTATTATTTTATGATCTGTTTTTGGAAAATGTTTCATTCTTGCTGTTTATTTGTTGCTCTCTTGATTTTTTTATGCTCTGTTTTTGGAAAATGTTTCATTCTTGTGTTATTTAGTTTCTTTGTTTACTAATGTTTTTTGTTGCTCTATTTTTTGAAGAATTGTGTATTTATTTTATTCCCTTTGTTTTGTTATGGCAATGTGTACATATTTTATTTTACTTGGTGTTCTATTATGTATATGATATATTTACAGGTTTTTTTAAATCATTTTTTATTTTCCATAGACTCTTACGAGTCGAGTCTACAGATCCTTTACGAGTCGAGTCTACAGATCCTTTACGAGTCGAGTCTACGTGTCTAAACTTGAGTCTGACAACCTTGGTTTTCAGTCTTCTCTCTATCACATTTAAAAAGAAAAATTCATGACCATCTACCCACATACAAAGTCAAAATTGAAAATAAAAAGTGAAAATATTGTTAGAAAGTTAACAGACCCTTACATTTCAATGAGTATAACTTTTCACTTCCACCTCATTTTGCCATTTTATACTTTGAAAAAAACTCAGCCCGTAGTTGTTTTGCTCTCTAAATTTTTTGTTAGAAGAAAACTGACTAGTGACCAACGTTGATCTGGCAGCTCCATGGTATCGATGCCTGCACTTTCCTTGTTGAGCTGCAGCTAAAGCGGCCTTACCTGACCCGTGGAAGCGACTTATCTACATGGGAGGTAATAGTCGTTGATAAATTCCTCATACTAAATGCTGATATCTTCTTTTAAATGTGTTTGAATATATTGTATGTATATTTCAGGCTATTGCTGCATTACCATATCTGGATAGGGAGCTTTCACCAGCTTTGTATAGGTCATTTTTCATCCCTTACCTGTGGCAAGAAAAGAATGTTTTTGGCATGTATAAACTGCTCAGAAGAATACCAAAATGATTCTATTTGAACGGCGAAAGAGTATTTGAATAGTCCTTGATTATGGTGGTGGGATTTACATGAAAAAACCAATTTTGTTAGACACTGATCTTGTAGGATTTTTCCCATCTGTTGAGTATTTTGATTTAGTTCTGGTCTTCTCTTAAATTTCTACAATGTTGTATGCTGACATATACTTTCTCCCACCGAAACATTCATTTTATTAATCTTGTACAGTTGAAGTCTAATGTTTATGCATTTAGTACCACCTGATTATAGCAGTGTAGATGAAGACATTAGAATTAATATATAGTTTGTGTTTTGGAAAAAAATAATGTTTATGCAATTAGTACCACCTGATTATAGCCATGTAGGTGAAGACATTAGAATTAATATATAGTTTGAGTTTTGGAAAAAAATTCTCCAATGCAAAACTTAGTTTGAATTTCATGTAAAAAGCTTTCCACAGATATATCACCATTTAGACATGTCATAATATTATTTTCGGAAGTATATATACAAATATATAAATAGTAAAATCTGATTGAATGTGTGTTAAAACTATTTTACACTTTTAAGGATAGCAAGTTGTTTTATTTGTAAATCAGTTTTTTTATATCAAAAAGTCAGGTTATGTTTTATAAAATACTATATTATGTAGGCAATTAGGGTAAAAGGTAAATGAAAATTTGGATACACAGGTCAAGTTTGACCTTTAGAATACTTGGTATACTTTATCCTATTTTCATTCTTTGTGAAACCATTTTAAAAAAATTGGAATTGAGAAAATTATTATCAATTAACACCATACAAAAATAAAACTGCTTCTTTAAAGCAGAAACCGAAGAAAATTAACTTAATCCTCTTTCTTAAGCTCCCCAAATTAAGCGAATTTTTTATTATAAAGAAAAATAAACCCCTCAATTTAAGTTGGGGGACTACTCTTTCATTTCCCTTTTGAAAAAGTCAAACTTAAAGGATGGCGTGCGTAAGTTATGCAACGTAAACATAGTCTAACATAAACGACCAACTCAAAAAATAGCTTAAGTACCAATACGATAAAATGGTCAAACTTAAAGAAATTTACGACTGATTTTGCTTATACTGATTTTTTATACTTGAAATATTCCTTTGTAAGTTTGAAATTAAAATAGAGACTGAACTGAAAATACTCTCATGATGCCTATAAAAGTGTATAGTATTTCTCTACTTAGATAGACCTATATTTTCTCTACCTAGATCTTGTTCTTCTTTGCTATTTTCTTCTCTCTTAGTCTCTTCCTGGACCATTTTCTTTGCTTGGAGGAATATTATAAGGTCTTGTAGGCATTCTGTAGCATCAACATCCTTTGTTAGCTCTTCTGCAATTTGAGCTGGAGTAACTTGGACTTGTCCTAAAAGAACTTCAATCTTTTCAAAGAGTTCATGATCAGTAATGCAAAGGTAGTTAACAACCAATTGCTTAAAAGCAGAAAAGTTGCAATATGACAAGTGAATTTGCTTGTCCATTCTACCAGGCCTTAACAGAGCAGGATCAAGCCTGTCTTTGTGATTTGTTGTGAAAACAATTATGTGTTCCTCTCCACAGCATGACCAAAGACCATCTACTGCATTCAATAGTCCTGAAAGTGTCA
>Ga0228710_1010787_pt1 | contig 12082 bp, 7 predicted proteins | sample MedpolnodulmetaG_FD_177995 | JGI IMG/M metagenome (GOLD analysis project Ga0228710, IMG submission 177995) | Root nodule microbial communities from Medicago polymorpha collected in Santa Monica, California, United States - pink nodules | ecosystem: Host-associated > Plants > Roots > Nodule...
CCCCTCCTTCGCCCTGTAGTCGCCTCTTCTTCTTTCGCTGCTTACCGCTTTTTTAACACCAAGGCTGTCGCCGACCGTCTCTCCCATTGCTCACTCGCTCAAATAGATATGTATCCTCACTCACTCTCCTCTCTTACGGTCTCCTCCGCCGGTCACATCTCAAAGTCTCTCTTTCTCCCAATTGTCTTTTCTCTCCTTCGCTCAATCGCCCTCTCCTCATTAACCGCCTCCTCCGTCGGTCTTATCTCAAAGTCTTTCCTTTGCCCCATCATCCTCTCATCTCTCACAATCTCCTCCCCCGGCCTCATCTCAAAGTCTTATCTTCACACTACAAGAAAGCTTGAGTATTCCGACCAAAAATTTCCGAGGAACAATGGTTTCTTGTTAAAATTAAGGATTTCTGAGGAACTTTTTCCTCGGTATACACATGTAAGAATCTCTGCTTTCCCCTCCTGCAAACTCAGTGTGGCGCGCTTTTCCTAGTTAAATACCTCGGAAAACATGTTGTCATTATTAAATTCTTTTTAAAGCGTGTATGACCCTTGTAATGTATTAAACAAGAATTTTATATAGCATGGCAGCTAGCTTGTAATAATTTCCCTCAGTAATTTTTACAGCAAACTTTTAATTATATTACCTACCTACCTCTTCAATAATTTCTACAATCTCTAAATGCTCATAGCTTCTAAAAAATGCAGATATCTCTTCTAAACTTTTTCAAGAACTTCTCCATTCTCTAAAAATCATTTTAACTTAAATCATCTGAAATTTAACATCAAATCATTGTTATTGGTAAGTTTTACAAATGTATTTTTGTTTTATGTATATTGTTGATTTAGTTTTTTTTACAATGTTAATTTATCAATCTATTTATAATCTCAGTATCATTAATTAGTTATATACTTTTGATCATAGTTATTTATAATCTCACTGTCAATTTCTTGTTGATGCTTAATTTTTTTCTATTTATTGCTTAATTTTTTATTTTTAATTCTTTAAATGTAAGGTTAATTAGTAGTAAAAATGTTAATTTGTAAAAAGAAATTGTGTTGGTAAAAAAAATGTTAGTAAAATGTTAAGTAGTTTTAAAATATTAGCTTCTTTAAAAAATTAATAAAAATATTAGTTAGTAAAAATGTTAGTTGGTGATTAAAATGTTGTGAAATTTTTTTGTTAGTAATAAAAATGTCGTTACTTAATTACAGAAATTGTTAGTTGGTAAATAGGTAGTAATAAAAATGCTAGTTAGTAAAAATCTTAGTTCATAAATTTTAGTATACATACATGTGATATATAATATGTGTAATTCATGTAAATTGTAAATAACTATTTTGATAGTTTTTTTGTTGTTAGACGTGCATGGTGTGGTTGTTGCCGCTGTTGATTTTTCTGGATATTTTTCATCGGATTACAACGTGATCAGGTTAGTTTCTTAAATTAATTTAATATTATTACATATGTATTTTAAATTTTAAATTTATTTATATATAACTTTATTGATTAAATATGCATGGATATTGGTATAAAAAAATATAATATGCATACATATTAGTTTTTGTTTTAAGAAATGCATAAATAGTTTTTTTTAAAAAAGAATTTAACCAAATGTCAACAATGCAGAAGATGGATCAATATTATTACTACCGTTGGATGTACGATAGAACTTTTTCTAGGAGAACCAAACTTAAACCGCAATTTGAGGAAGGAATTCATGGATTTGTTGCTTTCGCCATGTCACAAAACATTTATGAGAGGGAGGAAGGGATAAGATGTCTGTGTCTTACTTGTACGTGTAGATTGATACAGAGCGGAGAAGATGTCATCAAACATTTAAAAAAAGTTGGCTTTATGGATTCCAATTGGGTGTGGACTAATCATGGTGAACAAATGCCGCCTATTAATATTGGGTTCGATGTGAACACACATGCTTCATGCAATGGAACACATACAGAGAATGTCGAACAATTTGACATGATGGATGATATGATTGGTGATGCTCTTGGAGTGAACATGTCTTATGATGAGCCGGTTGAAGAGGAGCTACCCCCGAACAAGAAAGCACAAGATTTTTACAACCTGTTGGAAAAGATAAATGAACTGTTGTTTGAAGGATCAAATGACTCTAAATTATCCATGTGCGCGAGACTTTTAGCTGCCAAGTCAGATTGGAATGTACCTGATAAGTGCTTGGAGCACTTCGTGAAAATGCTTTTGGATGCTACTCCCATCAAAGACAATCTTCCGAAAAGTTATTACGAGGCCCAGAGATTCGTGTCGAAGTTGGGATTAGAATCTAAAAGGATTGATTGTTGCAGTAATGATGCATGTTGTTCTATGACAATGAATTCGGTACAAATGATGGTGCACTAGAGGAGTGTAAATTTTGCAATGAACCGAGGTATGTTGTTCGCAATGATGATGTTCACCGTAATCACAAACGAATCCCGGTTAAGTCAATGTTTTACCTGCCGATAATACCAAGACTGCAAAGGTTGTATGCATCAATGCAAACTGCTGGTCAAATGACCTGGCATTACTACAATAAGTCAGATCCACCTGTGATGCGGCATCCTTGTGACGGTGAGGCATGGAGGCATTTTGACCGTGTTCATCATGATTTTGCATCAGATCCACGAAATGTGAGATTGGGATTATGCTCTGATGGCTTTACACCATATATCCAAGCGTCTGCAACGCCTTATTCTTGTTGGCCAATTATTGTTACCCCGTATAACCTCCCTCCTGAGATGTGTATGTCAAAACCTTACATGTTCTTGACTTGTATTATACCGGGACCATCGAGTCCACTTGATGGCATTGATGTGTTTTTACAACCCTTGATTGATGATCTGAAGAGGTTGTGGATTGGTCAATTGACATATGATATTGCAAAGAGGGAGAATTTCAATATGAGGGCGGCTTTGATGTGGACTATCAACGACTTTCCCGCATATGGGATGTTGTCTGGTTGGAGTACTCATGGTAGACTTGCTTGCCCTCATTGTATGGAGAACACAAAGGCGTTTACCTTGGACTATGGAGGAAAGGCTTCATGGTTTGACCATAGGATGTTTTTACCAGAAAGTCATGTATTTCGGAGGAAAAGAAATATGTTCACGAAAGATAAAATAGAAAAAGATGGTCCGCCTCCTAAGTTATCATCTCGAGAAGTGTTCCGTAGGGTCCGTGGGCTATCGAGATTCCCAGATGTTGGCAAAAGAATCAGATACCATGAATATGGGGAAAAACACAACTGGATCAAAAGAAGTATTTTTTGGGACCTTCCTTATTGGAAAGACAATTTACTGAGACATAATCTTGATGTTATGCACATTGAAAAGAATTTTTTTTTACAATATACTTCACACAGTGATGAATGTCATAGGTAAAGCAAAAGATAATGAGAAGGCTAGACTGGATTTGTCGGTGTATTGTAAGAGACCAAAAATGCATCTTCAGTATTACTACCTATTTGTCGGTGTATTACCTATTTAACATTATCCAGTAATACACCTACACAATATCCATCATTCCCGATAAACACTCAACCATTATTCTCTTCATCTACTCCACCCACATACATCACTACTCCATTCCCTACACCCACTACTTCAGCTATCCATTCACACTCCCCAAATTCCCGACCACGTCCACTTATTCCTAGACAATGTTCAAATCCACTAGGAGAATTCATGAATCTATTGACTTCACAACCATCTGCCGAAGTCTTCATGCCAGTACCCACCATTTTGAACCAGATGCAACAACATGATCAACAACATGAGCTGCAACATGTACAATAAGAGCAAGAACATGAGCAAGATGAGGGACAACAACAAGAGGATGAGGAGGAAGACCAAGAGGAGGAGGAGGATGAGGAGGAGGAGGAGGAGGATGAGCAATATATTGAGCATCATGCAAAACATCCAATCTGTAATCGATTTATTATCAAGCTTGTTGATCGAGGGTAAGTATTAACAAATTAATTTCATATTTATATTTTGACTTAACTTTTATTAATTTTTGAAATTAACAATTTAATTCTTATATTTCAAATTTTTATTTAGGTTGGAGCCCAATGTGGTCGTAGCCAAATACATTAGGTTGGCAATACAAACCAACTTCAAGCAATTTTGGGCAGTTTATAGTGATGTTGATGAGAAGTTGATTTTTGGTTGGTTTAAGGTAACTTGAAATAAATACATATAAGTTCTGATTTAGGGTCAAGTTACTAATGCATCTGATTTAATTCATATGTTTTATTTGGGAACTATGTTTACAGTAATCAATTATGTGAGAGGTAAAGGCGAGTTTATAAAAATATAAAGTTGATTTTGATAATACATTTGGTGCAGAAAAAATGTGTTTGGGAGTCTCGCCACGATGCTCAGGTTGAGAGGAATTTTCATTACCGAGCTCAAGACCGTTTCTCAGATATGATGTCAACATTTAGACGAAAGCATGCTAAAAAACCTGAATGGTTTCCAAAGTTTATAGGAAAGAACATTTGGACTCGCTTAGTAGATCATTGGGCTACAGATCCAACATTTAAAAAACGTTCACAGAATGGAAAAGTTAATAGAGCGTCAGAGAAGGGAGGTTGCCTGCACTCAGGTGGTTCTGCAAGTTCTTATACAACCGGTCAACGCATGGTAAAAATACATTTAATTCTTCATTTGTATATATTTAGTCACTCACAAATTCTAACTAACTTTATTTTTGACCACTTATTAATTTGATGTCGTGCTAAATTAGGAACGTACCCTCGGGCGACTTCCATTTATTAATGAATTGCACAAAAAACGGCACATGAAAAAAGGCAGTCGTGAATATGTTGATTCTCGTGCTAAAACCACTCAGGTAAATTTACACTTTGATAATTTTGAATTATCTGATTTATTCTTTTACCTGAATTTATGGTATTTAGTGTATTCCGTTAAGTCTGTTTCTGCTGGGAGGGAGTTTTTTGCGGTTCTAGCTGTTTATTGTATCAGGGGCTTTTATTTATTTTTGTTGGGACTGTTCTATTTCATATTGTGCTCTTGTTGGCGTTAGTTTGGTATAGTCTATCTTGACCCCTATGTATTTTTCTCGCCGTTTGCACTTCTGGTGCGTGGCTATTAATTTATACGTTGCTTCAAAAAAAATGTTGAAATCTCTTGCTCCTAACCGGAAAAGATCGTCCTGTATCTAGCTAGCAGCCCAGATAGACCAGAAAACACTAACACACACTCAACATCAGAATTCATGTATATATTAGTTGATTAGTTAATTATCTAATTAGTAATCCAATCTGATGTCTGGTTTATTCTTTTACCATACAGGAGGGGTTTGATGAGAGGGCTAAAAAGGTATTATCGCAACCAAATGGCTCATCTCCGACGGGTACAATGCGTCCACTTGATCATTCTACTGCACAAACCATTTGGAAGGAAACAGTCGGACGTGGAAAAAGTAACAAATATTATGGTGCTGGAACCATGTCCTCCAACTTGGTACACAATAGATGTATTTATGAACGATCTATTGATGGAGAAGGCAGTTCTCGTAATGTGGAGATGACCCATGAAATGCTGGCAATGATACAACAATTGAGTCAACAGATGCAGACTCGAAATCAAGTGGAGCTTGAACAAGTGAGGACTCAGAATCAAAAAGAGCTTGAAGAGATGAGGACTCAGTTCAACCAACAACAAGACTTATTAATGCAAGAAATTCGGCGTAACAGAGAGTTGGTAGAAACGATGGAAAGGAGAGTTGCTAGACGGGACCATAGATGCCGCCGATCCTTGCCTCAACAAGACTCTGCAAATAATGAATCTCTTTCCTCAAAAGATGGTGATGATGATAATGAGGACTCTGAAAATGCATGAAGGTATAAATCATGCTTTTTCATACATTTTGGTGTAATTTTTTAAATATACTGGATTCCCAAATTGGTTGGCATGCAACCCTTGCATTCAATTAAATTTTTGCAGAAGCATTCATATTATTTGTTAAGTTGTTACCTTGCTTTACCGTGATGCTGTTTATTTGAAGTGTTAATGTTAAGGCTTGATGAAATGTTAAAAGATTTTATTCTCTCTTGTATCCCTTCAGATGTCAAAGAGGATAAAGGAATGCATCTTAGGGATTCATGTTCATCGGAAGAAATTGACCGTTGTGTTGGAGGAGTAGATTTCATAACATTGGTATGAGCTTTTCTCTTTTTGAATCATCATAAGTTTGATGATTTGGTGGTACTGCATCGAGACTCTGCATATGTTAGTTAGAATTAATGCTAGTTAGAACTAATTAAGTTGTTTTTGTATTAGTATTTGTATTGATATGCTTCTCTTTGCAATCAAATAACAATGTCTCTTGTCAACATATTTGTAATCCTAATAATATATATTAACAACATTGCTGCTAAAACCACTGTAATAGGCTTGTTTTTGCTGTTTGGGGCAGTTTCTATCAACAAGCTTTGTTAGTTATTAGAGCAACAGTTTCTTTTTGCATGTATGGTTCTTTAGGGGCTTTCGGTGTTTGTCTCAAAACGTGGTGTATTTGTTATTGTTCCGTGCGTTCTAAGGCGAGCATTGCACCTAGTTCAGCTTAATAAAATATTGATGTTTAAATTTTTTTTAATTAATTAATTCATTTACTTTTTTTAATTAAATTTTGTTTTTTTTAATTAAAATGTGTACCGAGGAACTTTTTTGTCAGAGGGTTTTGGTGTTTTAAATTTTAAAATATTTGGTGCTTTTTTTGAAATTCGAAATTTAAAAATTGGCGCTATTTGGCGCTTTTTTAGAAATTTGAAATTTAAAAATTGGTGCTTTTTGAAATTTAAAATTTTGAAACACAGGAAACTAATTATAATATTTAGTAATTTTTTAAATATAATACATTCCGAGTACAAAGTTTCTCGGAAATGCTAGTCACTTCTATGTCAGCCGCAACTGGTGCGCCAGTCTGTGTTTCAACTGTCACATCTTTATTCTGAGGACATGTTTTCCTCGGAAACAAAAGTTCCTCGGAAATGTCCTCGGTAATTGGATTGCAACCAACTATTTTTCCAGTACATTAGTTCCTCGGAAAAAGTTGGTTTACCGAGGAGATATTGGCGATTTCCAAGGAGATTTGTGCCTTGGAATTTCAGTGCTTTCTTGTAGTGTTCACCCCATGGTCTTTTCTGTCCTTCGCCCCGTCGCTAGTTCCTCTTACCGCTATTTCAAAGCCAATCCCCATCTCCTAAGCCCTATCGCCTCTTTTGATACCAATGGTATGCCCCAAAACGCTGACACTCACCGCAATGGTCTTATATCAGGTAGATCTTATCGCCCATTCTAATCTTTATTTTTTCTGTTATAACCCACTTGAGTTGGCCTGATGGTGTTGGTTTGAGACCTTGGAGTGTGCTCCTCCTCACCTGTGCCAAATTTGGGTGGGCTAGTTTAACTTCGTCAAAAGAAAACTATATCGGTATTTAACTTTATTTTTTGAAATTGTTTTTAGCTGTGTTTGATCTGGTTTCTCCAATCATGAACCAAGTCGTCTTCAAAAAGGTGATTCGAATAATTCAAAGTCGCTACCATTAGAGAGAGACAGAGGATTATATGCATATCCGTATGTATATGCCTGAATGCTTGAAGGAAGATGTGAACATCAATGTGTATCAGAACACTCTTAGCATTAAAGGCGAGAGAGGTGGTCGTAAATCCTCTTGCACGCTTGATTTAACAGGGAAACCTTACAAGATTGATCAGATTAGAGCTAAGATGAAATGTAGTGTGCTCAAGGTTGTTTTGCCTAAAATGAAGGATGGGGAAACTATAGAGGAAAGGAACAACAATGAGTAATTATTGTCAAGGTTCAATAGAAGAATATGGTCTTTTCATTAGTTATCTTTTATCTTCCTTTTTGAGTCATTTTTTTTGTCTTTCTTTTTAGTACAAATGAATTTAGGTTTTGATTATGATATACAGGTGTTTCTGCGTTAAACATTAATGTGATTAAGCAGTGATTATTATCAATGATGTGATTGTTTCTAATATCAGTTTTCTTATTAAGAGGTTTTCAATGCTATATAAACCAATAAATCTTTAATGCATAGTATTACGAAGTAAACTCTAATGTAGCATACAACAGATCATAGTAAACTTGTCTAAGCTAAGCTAATGGTGAGTAACTTAATGATGCATGGTAAGTTGGTGACTGGAACACTAATTAGATGATCATAAAAATATCAACTACGTCAATGTCGATGTGGAGTGGTTATCTAAAAAAACATTCTTTTTTCCCTCTTTTTTTGTCGATTGACGGAATTAAAATAATCACACTTACAACTCACACACATAAGTGAAGAATTCGGGTTCGAATCCCGATCACAGCATCCAACCTACCAAATTCAACATTTGTAAGTTGAGCTAGAATTTGTGGACTTCCAGAAAGAATTCCATTCAGTTTATTTCATCCCAATATTATGCTTGTCGACGATTAACAAGAAACATAAATTTGGAAGGAAAATTTAACTTGATTAGAAATCTTACTTACTAGATTAATTTGTTTCTACATTTCCTATTGACAAATTAGTTACAAATTTAACTTGGGAATCACTTATTTGAAAAGATATTAATATCATATTATGAATTAATCAGAACAGATTAATACTCTATGCTATTGTTAACTACTCAAATAGAACTAGAACTTATACATATATATGCTCCCAATTGAAAGGCACCGTAGATTTTGTTACTTGATCCAATGTCATTTCTGATTTCTAACTTGCAAGGGTATGGTGTTTATCTAATATCTTCTTCTTTGATTCCGGTAACGGCGGCGAAGTGGCTGAATCATCTAAAACAGCTGGAAACATGAGGAGGAGGAAGAACAAGACATATAAAATAGTTTGGTTTGGGTAGTCCCACATCACGGTGCTGAAGTTACAATAGAATGATTTACCTATAAAACAACCTTGTATACTTTTACTCCAAGTAACTATTCAGATACAATAACCAAGATTTTGCCATTGACGAGTTATAATTTTTGGTGCATTGATTTGTTAGGAAATCAACATCTAAAAAAAATAATTTTTTATATAAATTATTTTTTTCAGTACCTGGTTTTCTAAAAAATCAATTTACTTTAGACAATAAATAATTTTTCTTTTTTGATAAAATTGCACTAGTTAATATGAACCATTATAAAAATTAGTGTACAATAATTATTTTATACATAATCTCAGAGAAATATTTTTTTACATATATTGTTATCGTGTGCTGTTACTTCAATTAGCTAATAAATACGAAAAAACCGTGCATCTATTCAAAAGTATGCTTACAAAGTTTATGCGAGGAGGAAAAAGAAACTCCAAACATGTTAGTATGTTACTTAATTTTTCACGTTCGGATTGATAATTTCAGAAGAAAAAAAATAGTGAATTTTAAAAACAATAGGGGGTGAAAAAAGTAGCTCTCTTAAAAAAAGTCATATTATATTGGTAAGAAAATCAAACAAAAAAATCCATGCTTGGATGGATTTCAAAAAGCCAAAATCTTTTAAAATTGGACAACTCTCTATCTTTAAGGTTTCCTACTTGACAATTGTTTTTCTGACTTTCAATACTTCCTAAAAACACAAGTAAAAGACTAAAATATCCCAGCAGTAGTTAACTACCGCTGACTTATAACTAAAAAACACGCCGACAATTAACTGCCGTTGGGTTTTTTGCTCACTTACTTGTGTTACTAAGACACAATAAATGTCAAAAAAGCAATCTTCTTCCTACTTACTCCCCCACTATTTTACTTGCCACAAGTCTCCACACTTTACAAAGTTGATTTTGAGGCCCATATCTCATGCTTTCTTTCACTAAGTTTCTTGTATACCAATTTTTTTTCTTTCATTTGATATGAACTAATTATTAATCTTGCTTCTTCTCAAATCAACAAAGGAAGAGAATTGTTCTTCTCCCATCTGTTTTTGCTCATTTCATGAATTAACTCACGTTAAAAATATACATGCGTGACTTAATTCACATTCGACTTTTTTTACAGGAACGAACAATTCTAAATGGGAGAAGAGCAATTCTCGTAAAAGAATATTAGATTCTACTTTGTATCTAGCCCTAGATCCCAAGGTCCTATCTCTTTGGTCCAAAAAGAAGAAACCATGCTCCTTTCTATTACAATAGTCTAAAAAAATCAAATATAATACACAACCTAATATCTAGCTTCAAGAGATTACTATTGAATTAGTAAAAATAACAATTCTATACAAATTTTAAATCCATTAAGATACCCTTCAAAGCTTTTCTCTTTTGCATAAAGTAGAGAGGGCTTTCCATGTGTTCATAGACAAGCACGGATACGTATATAAGCCACATATACAACTATATAATAAAAAATAAAGTTTATAAAGTCCCTTTTATCCCATTCTTTACTAATTGAAGCAACAATTCCAAGTTTTCCTATACGATAAACCAAAGCAACATGTCTTTTTTGTCTTTTAGAAAATGGTTCCACTAATGCCACTTCCACTACTTTTAATATTTCTTTTTTATGTAAGAAATGGACAAACCAATCCACTACTACCTACAAATAATTTATCATTAAATAACTGTCGCTTATCAATGCGACTATTGTAAAGTTTGCTATATATGAGAAGTCTTATGTCTTCACAATTATTCCCCTAAATATAGGAGTACTAGTTTAATCCAATGTGTGTTTATAAAATTGAATAGTTATTTTCTTGTTAAACAGGATTATATAATAACATATTTTAATTATATCCAGGTAATGTAACTATCTTAGCTCAACTACTTACTTGTGTTGAGGAATTAAAAAATTAGTGATAAAGAGATTGAAAATTCAATATTCACACCCTTAACATAGTACTTCTAACATCTACTATTAAAAAGAAATATGTCTGGACATAGTTTAAATATATACATGTCTGGACATAGTTTAAAGAGTTGTGTGGTAGAGTTGTTGCATTACAATTTGGCACTATGAATTATTTAGTACTTTTTCATTGATTAAACCTTTCTCATTTTCCTTCGATAAATTTTCCTTTGAAGCAATGTGTTATATTAGATATATTGCTAAGCAAGAGGTAGGATTATTATAATTAACATGACAAAAAAAGGATTATTATTATTTTTTTAAATAAAAAGTTACTTGTTTTGATTGCTTAACCAATGCTCTGAGGGCACTATTTAACATTCTCCTTAAAAAAATGGAGTGGAATTATTAAAAAAATAATAAAGAAAATTAAAACAAAATCAGTATATATAGGTTATAGTGAGACAATTCTCGTGGACTTAGATAAATTGGTCGGAATATTGCATATTATATCCAGGGGTCAGGTTCGAGCCTCGGACACCATACCTTTTTACATTTAATATATGTGAGTTGTAGTCGTTACATTACTTAAAAAAAAAAAGTTGCAGCGAGACAAGTTTACATATCAATATCAAATTGAATGTGATTGATGTTAAAAAAAATGATATTGATGTGACTACGTGTCTTAAGTCAATAATGATTAATGTCCATATAATTTGCATGCCATGTGTTGAAAAATGATTAGCTAAAGCAAAAGTATATCTCAAAATTACCTCTAAGAATTAAAAAGGTTAAAAATATCAGCAATAGCTAAAAGCAAAACTTATGGTTCAAAGTGATGAGTTTGTAAGGTAATTGTTTAAGTAAGTTACACGTTGGTTACGTGCATCAAGTATCAACTAGTTTATAATGAATCAATGAAAACAATGAGAGGAAAAAAAGTGCCACTTATTATAGTGATTGCCTTCAATTATAGAGCACTACCATATTTCAATTTCTCACCAACTTTTTATTAGAGTAATTTTATCCACTAGCTAGGGTTTTGCTTTTTCCTTTTTCTTTTGTTAAATTGCTACTTTTCTTCATGTATTATTTTAACATAAAGCTGCTAATAAAATGCACACGAGTTCCCCTAAAAATAAAAATGCACCCAAGTTTTTGTTTGTATTTCATCAACCAAGTGCGTTAAATTACAATGAATGTCTACTCTCTTTTTTTTTCCGACAAAAATGAATATTCATAAGGAGCCCGAAATA
>Ga0228710_1010790_pt1 | contig 12078 bp, 7 predicted proteins | sample MedpolnodulmetaG_FD_177995 | JGI IMG/M metagenome (GOLD analysis project Ga0228710, IMG submission 177995) | Root nodule microbial communities from Medicago polymorpha collected in Santa Monica, California, United States - pink nodules | ecosystem: Host-associated > Plants > Roots > Nodule...
GAATGCCTCTGATCGTGTGATGTTTCTTATAAAGCTTTTTCTGCTCAGCAGTGTGAGCTTTCCTATCAAGAGCAGCACCTTCTTCATCCAATTTCAAATCTCCAACACCTTCTTCAAGAATATCCCACAACTCATCATCCATTCCCATGATGTGACTATACATCTTGGTCTTCCACCAAGAGAACATTTCAGGGTCACCATTGAACATGGGAGGTTTGTTGTGATTTGCAGATCTTTCATGTTTGTTGGTGTTACTGTTGTAGTCATATGGTATAGCAGCTCCACCACCAGAACCAGAGCCAACGCCAGAGCTAGAAGCATCTTCCCCAGACATGTTTTTCTCAGATCTTACTGTAACACGGTTAAGTGCTAATTACAGAGCCAAAGCACAGGGGGGGGGTTGAATTGTGTTTTCAAAAACTTCTTCATTACGTCCTGAAAAACTGTTCTCAGGTTCAGAGTCTGAAGTAGTTCAGAGTCTGAGTGAGTTAAGAGTCTTAGTGCAGCGGATAATAAGTAAGAGAACTGAGAATGAAAGAACACAAGCAATTATACAGGTTCCTTCCACTAAACCGGAAGTAGTCTTGTCCCCCTTGCACTTCCAAGGAGAGTTCCACTAAAATGTAATGTTAAATTACAAGTTGCTCAATCACACAAGAAAGAGACTTCTCAATGCTCAAGGACAACTCCAAGAGACTTCTATGCTCAATCACACCTGAAAGAGATTTCTCAATGCTCAAGGACAACTCCAAGAGACTTTTATGCTCAATCACAACTGAAAGAGACTTATCTTAACAATTACAAAGAATTGAATAAGGTATTGAATACTTGATATACAATCAGAGGTATTCACAATACAATACGAAACAGAACAGACTCTGTTTTTCTAGACACTTAAGAATTCTAAGATATAAACAATTGAAAGAATTCTCTAAGTTGTTAATGTATTGTTTACGACGTTTTGCGCAGAGAGTATTGGCCTTGTATGTGTGTTGTACTTGATTAATTTTGTTTTCTAAGTGATGTAAAACTTATGAGTATCATAAACAAAATTTATTGGAAAAATCATCAAGTAATAACAATAATCACGCCCTTGATTACTTCAAAAAAACAAAATTAATCACTCCCTTGATTTACGGATAAAATAAATGTGAAAAATATCCATTAATTTTCAAAAAGTCACACATTTGAAATGTGAAAGTAGAAACAAAATCATATTAAGTTAAGTTGTATAAAAAATTAATGGTTCTGGATAAATATAATTAAATTATTTTAATTTGAATTACTTTAATCAAAACGTATTTTTATTACTTACATATATCAATCATGTGATTTCTTTGAAATTAAAATATTTAAATATAAATTATTCAATCAATATTTTATTTGAATCTTTGAATTTAATTTTAATAACATATTTAAATATAAATTTGTCTTATTTAATAATTAATTAATACTAATTGAAATAAAACACTAATTTTAATAATATTCCACAAATAAATTTATTATTAAATTAATATTAATTAATTTGGAATATCAATATTCAATGCATCAATTCAGAATAGTTTTATAAAAAAATAAAAAAAATAACACCATTAGTACCAAATGCATTAGAATGTTGAATTAAGTCTATGATACCACGTGTCATAAGGATGCTTTAGGGAGGGTTTAGTTTTCATATATACGTTTGAAGAATAAGCCTAAAATGTATAATATATAGATTGATAGATATAGATATAGATAGATATAGATATAGATAGATACAAATGTAGATATAGATAGATATATATTCGCAGGGTAATTTGGTAATATGATCATTACTGAAAATATAAAAAAAATGATAAATATCTCAACACTGTTTAAATAAATCGTAAGTTTTAACACCTTTAAGAAACGGATGAATTTCATGCATTCTTAATGCACAAATTTCATGTTAACGCCTCAAATAAATGGAGGAATCAAAATAAATGCATTTTTAATTTACTTTGATATTCCTATTTTTAGTGCATTTTTAAGAATTATATGCGATAATGTGTGGTTTAGTTCAAGAATTTTGATTTCGGACACGGTATTTTTAAGATACTCCTAGTTTTGAGAAGGTTTCAAGAATTAAAAAGGATTATATGCGATAATGTGTGGTTTAGTTCAGGATGTTTTGTATTAATCTTAGTGATCGTTATGGAATCTCTAAATTTCGAGGATGAAATTTCTTTAAAGGGGGTAGAGTGTAATATCCCACTCGTCAGTTATTAGAATATTACCAGTCGAACGTATCAAAGGTTAAGTGTTTAGGAATTCGTTCACGACGAGGAATGTTTTATCATAAAATGTATGTTAAACGCAAGATTAGTTATCAGTGTCAGATTAAGAACGTGTAAGGCCAAGCGCAAAATGGTAAAAAGCCACAAGGGCCATTTTTCCTTCATTTTGCAAGCTCTTTCTCTCTCTAGGATTAGAAATCAGAATTTGCTCTCACCTCTCTCTAGCAAATCGCCCCTCCCTCTCTTCTCATCAATCTATTCCTTTCATGACAAGATTGTGAGCATGCATATAAGATTGAAGCATGAGGTTTATTCTTGGAGCCAAAATCAAATACTAGAGTTTGGATTCCATGATGGGAAATCAGAGCTTGAAGTTATGCTAGCTTGTTGTTAGTTGATGTGAGTTCTTTAGATAGATTTATCCACCTTTGGGTGTATGTTAAATTGTGTGAGAAAGACAATTTGTTCATGACTATGTTTTAGGTTTTAGTTGCCCCTTTGATCTTAATCCGTGGAGATATGTAAATTGTTGTCATGCAATGCTTCTAAACTGTTTTTCCAGGTCTTCTAGATGTATTGTGGATGTTAGAACTTGATTTTTGAGGTTTCTATGCTTAAAACATGATTTTCTGCATTCTGGACTAATGAATGCTCGCTTTAGCGTGCACTGCACGCTCAAGCGTGCACAATGTCGTAACTACAGGCTCTGCACGCTTACAAGTTCGCTTAAATGTACCGGCAAGCGAACTGCACGCTTACAAACACGCTTAAGCGTACAACCCTTTTACAGCATGCCTTGAAAAACTTCTTTGTGGTCCAGATTGTCGTCCGATGCTTTTCCTTGCAAACTTTTATAACTTTAACGAAACCTCAATGTCAAGAAACTAATGTGCAATACATGTAAAGATATCACAAATGAGTAGCATGAGTGACATTAACATTTTTCAAAAGGTGAGTGGCACATGAGAGTACGATAATATTCGTGATTATGCTCGGTAGGAAACAAGTCTAAGAATGGGAAAACCATAGAGCCTCGACGTAGATCGTTGAGAACTAGTATGTTAAGCTATGTAATGTTAAGATAAGCAAGTGGTGGCTCCCCTCTCAACGAGTAGATTACGGACTCGTGGTGACCATTCATATAAGTTAAGTATAAGCTTCCATGTATGATAAGACCATAAGTAAGATGTAGGTGTCGTGTCTTTCCGTTATCCACGCCAAGGAGGATACGAGAGGTTCTCGCCTGGGGAACGGGATAAGCTCCGCAAGGGGGACCTGCACGTCACTGAGGGAGTCTGATGTACCTCATCTAGGTTTTCATTGGTCATGTATGAGATTGTACTAGGGGTTACTCCACCCGATACACTCTGTAAAATGAACTCTGATGATAATGTTTATTCAATGCTAACCTCTAACATAATGAATGAATATGACTATGTTATGATATGACCATGATTATGATATGCCATTAGACATGTACAAACTTATGCAAGTAGAGCAAGCTATGAAGTTATACCGACGACGATCTTAGGTTTCCCCGATCGTCCGGTTTAGGATCGTGTCATGAATAAACATGTTAGGTCTTGATGCGTTTAGTGTATCTCGAATTAGCGGTCTAAGGTTCCCTTGACCGCCATGACACGTATGATGTAAGGCCAGACCTATAAGATATGTTAAGAAAAACCTATGACGGATCTAGCATGCACGATCGTCTAGGTAAGCATGATCCACACACGTAGAATCAACCGGCAGGTTGTATTGTAGACACGTGGTGGCCCTAGGTTTCCCCGAGGTTACCTATAGCCTAGGATTAGGTAGAACTCACTGAGACATTATGTCTCATCCCAATCCTCTTTGTTTCAGATTAGCAGGTTGGTGTAGCAAACTTGTAGCCAAATGGATAATCAGCAAGTGCTCATTCATACCCGCTGCAGGACGTTATGGATTTTAAGGATGTATTTTCTATGTTTTGGATGAAGTATCATTGTATTGATTGATTGTATGAACGTGTATCGTCGTATAAAATATTCATTCGAAGAATTTATGTTGTAAATTTTAATGTATCCAGTATCAAGTTACTGCACATGCTAAACTTTCTAGATATATTTAGTATGGGCGTTATAAATAATATATGCTAATACTATTCTAATGCATTTTGTAATCCAAGAAATTAAAAAACAATTCATTAATCTTCTCGTTAATAATATATTAATCAGTACTATTTTCTTTCTTTGCAAAATTCTAATATATTAGTATTATTTTATGAAATCCAATAATTTATAGACGTCATTCATAATGAAAACAATAATATATTACTACTAATATCTCGATAGTTAATTATTATATATATTATTAAAAAAAATTATGCACAATATTTTGGGCTATTCTAAAAAGTAGTATATAGAATCATGCATATTGGTGCACATATTTAATTTGAAACTACAATGCCTATTCTGGTTACTATCATAATAATGTTTTTCCCTAAAAAATAATATGATAATAATGTTTTTTTAGGAATATTAACATTGCAATTTATTTATAATATCAAAATAAAAAATGTAAATGGTTATAAAAATTAATTTGGGATAACATTAATTAAATATGAAATGCATGAGAGAAGAGAGCCACATGTTGAGACTTGGAGCAAATCCAAATGTTTGAGGAAGAGTGCCACATGTCAACACCAAAAGAAGAGAAAATCATTTCCATATTGAGACTTGAAAAAAGCTCTCAACCTAAAGACTGAAATAAAATAAAAAATCATAATCAAAGATAAAAATAGGAACTTAAGGAAATGGTTTACACCAAAGTGACCACCACCATTAAGATGATATTTTATATTTTTATTCATCAAAATCATAAATAATCTAATATAATTGCGGTTAAAAAAATAGAAACAAAAAAAATAAGACTGAAAAAAATAAGACATAATAGAAAAGAGGATATAAAAATATAAAAGAAAAATTAAGTTAAACAACCTTATTGTCCATTAGAACCATTTCTAAGGAGAAAGGATGTAACAGCCCGATTTTCGTTAGATTTATTTTAATTGTTTTATGTGTGTTTTAATTATGCTGGTATGTGATTAATTGTCTATGTGTGTATTTTGACGGGTTTGGTGTTAGAAGGGTGTTTTGGTCATTTTGTGGTCAAGGGTAAATTAGTAATTTTACCACTTAGATTATTTTGTAGTGCTTGGGGTGAATAGTTATTTTACTAAGTTATTAGTGGGTTGTGGTAATTAATTAAGAGCCAGTTAGTAATCGTTATTTTTACTGTTAGGTGAGTAGAAACTTTGTGAATTGTTTAGTGAGTGAGTTGAGCCCATTAAGACATTAAGAGTTAAGCCCAATAGTGGTGAGCCTATTTAAACCTTAGTCATTTGAAAAATTAGGTCACCTAGTATCATTTGTTCATTCTCACAAAACATTTTGAGAGAGGTAGAGAGAGGGTTTTGAAGACAGAAGAACTTGAAGAGCAAGAAGAGGGTAGAGACTCAAGGGTTTGGAGTTAAAGTGAAGCACTAGCTTAGATTTGTGAAGATTTGAGAGGTAAGGGGCTAGTTTTCATTCATAATCCTTTGTATAATCTCTTTTTCTTCTCAAATTCATAAGTGCTTAATTGTGAAAAGTAATTATTGTGAATTTAAATGGTGATTTTTGTGTTCCTACTTTGATGATAATTTTGGGTATGTGAAATTGAAGCTAAACATGTTGTTGTTGATTTTACATACTTGAATTGTCGTTATATGAAACGTTGTTGATTTTTGTTCAATTTGATGAAAAATGATGTTGTGGTTGTTGAATGATGGTGAGATCATGATTATATTATGTAGTTGATGTTGTGTGATGATGTTCTCATCAATTTATGCTTTTGGTGTTGATGAAAGTGTTGTTGTGATTGAGTTGTGTTGATTTTGCAACTTTTGTAAAAATTGAGTTCTTGAGTAAAAGTCACTTTGGGATGAGGTTTATTAAGTTGTTTTGATGTTGAAATGTCAAGATTTCAAGTGTAGTTTGTATGGTTTAAGTGTTAGGGATGCATTGGCGAAAACGGAATCGAAATCGGATTCGAAAACAAGATTTTATGCGTGTAAACGTGAAAATGCATTTTTTTTACTGTACTAGTGAGGTGACACGACTGTGTCAGTTTTGCAGAATCCCGAAACCTCGTTTTTCGTGTTTTTATGTACTTTTAAGCATGCCAATGAATTCCAAACACCTAACCTTATTCAATCAATGTATAATTAAGCTTCTAAGAGTGTCATAGCTTGATTCTACCTTGGTTTGCAATTGGTTTTCATTTATGCTTGGTTAATTTTGTCTTTGAGTCGAAAATTGTCGGTTTAGCATTTTAATCGCAATTGGCCGATGAAAAACACATGTATACATAGTTGAGGTACTATAACTTGTTTACTTAGTTTTGATTCAATTGTCTCAATTGTTTTAAAGTTGTAAAATGATAGACGAACTTTGTCGAAAATAATCTTTAAGACCAAACACTTGGCAAATCTTTTGTGGATAGTTTGATATTATTATATGAAGATATGTGAATGATTGTTAGGTGTTGAATATCAGGTTTATCATAATGTGTTGTATTTTCTCCTTTACTTGAATTGTGAGAAATTGTATGAAGTTGTTGTGATGTTGGCTGATAGTTGTGATAATGATTATGTTGATGATAATATGGTAATGACTCTTATTTGAATTGTGACTTGTTGATTGTGTGGACGTAAATACTTGATAATGCAATTGTTGTTGAATTGATCAATGTAAATGGAGGTGAACTTTTACATTGTTGTTGTTGAATATATATGAGGTGGTTTCGCATTGTCGAGTCTTTGCTTGTATGTCCATGCATCATAGTCATGTTGAGTCATATATGTGATGTAAAAGCGTTGTGTACTTTTACATTGGTGAAATGTAAGACGATGTGTATCTTACATATGATATTTTTGTTGCATCATTAAGTGACAACCTTTGTTGTTGGGGACGGTACCGCATGCATCTAGAAGAGTCTAGAACATCGCATGCATTTGAATGGTTGATGAATTGTGTCATAATTGAATACGTGACTTGGTGAATTTGTGCATTGGTGAAACTTGTTGAATGTTGTGATTATTTGGATTGGTGTATATGTACATAGGTGGGTTTTGTTGATGGTTGCGAATGATTGAACTACGTTCTAATTGCATGCCTTACTTGTTTGTGCTTATACACTTGGTGAATCTATTTGAATAGTTTGAAGTTGAATTATCCATTATGTAATTGATTTGAAATACTTATCTTTTCATAATTGTTTATGTTGGTTATGATTGATGTGAAGCTAACCCCCAGCAGTTTTGACCGCCTACCTGTTTGTATGAATGGGTAGACGGAGTGCAAGAGTAGTTTTGCTTGTTCGGTGAGTTGCTCGAGGATAGTGGGAGCTTCCTCTATTTATTTGTTTCGGTGTCTTAGATTAGGCTCTGATCTAGGATGTCAGTCGTTATATTTATTTCTGATTCTTATTGATGTTGTTGAGATTTTTACCCTTATGTTGGGATTTGGAGATTTTATGTATTGATGTATTGGAATTTATTACATGTATACTTAAAGATGTATGCTATATATATCCGCTGCATAGTTGTTTGAATTTTTATGCATGCTATATTTTGGGAGAGCTTTTGTAGACATAACGTCTATTTCTTGAATAAATGATTTATTCACGTGTTTTATCGCTTTAATAGAAATAGGGCGTTATAAAAAAAGTTGGTCCTTTTTCATATCCCTCACAAATCAAAGGCGAACGACTCGATCCCTGATATTCCAGTTTTCTTTGGAAGGGGATATATCAGAGATCAAGTCAATCTTTGGGGCTATTTCGATTTAATGGAGAGACATAAAAGGTACGCAAAGAAAAAGAAGTAAAATAGAGAGACAATTGCAAAATTGAAGTTGTGGTGTGAGGAAAGTGTTTGCCAATGGATCCAATTTATAATAATTTTACAGGACAATTATGTAAAATAACCACATTCAATTCGACCAATCAAATGCAAGCTCATATCTTAACAATTAAGCAATATATAAATTTTTTTTTGTTTTGAAAAAGTTTATTATCAATATGTTTGTAGCCGAAAATAGAAAATTAATAGGTCATAAGGTTGTTTTTTTTTGTTCGGATTGCGAAGAAAGTTGCTCAATAGGTTGTTTAGTTTAGAAAGTTTTAATCTGATTTGAATACCAATAAATTCCACTAACCTTATTTGGGTCAAATAAAAAAGCTACAAATCAAGAGCAAATAATATCTTTTCCAATGTTTATTCGAGAAAGTTTCAATTTGATTTATAACTAACAATAAATTCCAAAACCTATTTATTTTCGGTCAAATAAAAAAAAGGAAGACATCTATGATAAACTAAAAAATCAATGGGTCATTAGGTTGTTTTATTTGTGTGTGTTTGGATTGCATCCTAAAGTTGCTATTTAAACCACACAAACCAAAATCAATAGGTTGTTTAGTTTTAGAAAGTTTTCATCTGATTTTAATACCAATAAATTCCAAAACTTGTTTTTTTTTCTGTCAAATAAAAAAGGTACAAATCAAGAGGAAATAATATCTCTTTCAATGTATATTCTAAAAAGTTTTAATCTGATTTTAATCCCAATAAATTCCAAAATCTTTTTTTTTCGGTCAAATAAAAATGCTACACATCTATGAGGAAAAAATACAATTTGATAGGGTATCAATCGGTCAATGTTACAATAAAATTTTGTATTAGATAAACTATTATTAAATTTATATAATATAGATTTTACGACTTCATAAAAAAAATCACGGATTGGCCAAAAAATATCAATTTGGTAGGGTATCAATAGGCCAATGTTGCAATAACATTTTGTATTAGAAAAACTATTATTAAATTTACAGATTTAATTGGTTCACAAAAAAAATTCATCGATTCGCCAAAAAAAATCAATTTGATAGAGTATCAATCGAGCAATGTTACAATAATATTTTGTATCAGAAAAATTATTATTAAATTTATATAATATAGATTTCATTAGTTCATATTTCTTTTATAGATTTTCTAGAAAAAATTAATTTAATAGAGTATCAATCGGTCACCTTTACAATAAAATCTTGTATTAAAAAAATTATCATTAAATTTATATATTGCATTACATTATAATATAAATAATATAATATAGTTTTAATGGTTACAATAATATGGTAACTGTCATACCCCAATTTTTGATCTAAAGTCTCACTGACTCGCATCACGCGACCCTGATCGATCTCTAACGTTTCAGTGAAAATTTCGACAGAGAGGTATTTTAAAATACCTCATGTTTGGTTCCGAGTCGGACCCTCTTCTCTCAATTTGTTTTTTTTCTTTAATTTAATTTTAGTTTCCATCTTTTATTTAAATTCTTTTTAATTAATTAAACTCCAATTCTATTTTTATTTTTTATTCAGTTCTTTATTTTTTATTCTAATTAAGCCACTTTTTTTTTTCTTTTTTCTTTTGCGTCATTTAGTCAAAATAGGTCCAAGTTTTCTTTTTTATTTATTAAGTCCAAAATGGATCCAAAAATATCCAAGTACAATCTGTCAAGCGTGAATCATGGTCCAAGCCAACAACAGCTCACACGAGCAATTCTCCAGGAGCTGTAACACGCTCCTCCCTCATCCCAAGTGCAGATTTTTTCCCTAAAATCCAACCCTTGGACACCTGCAAAACCGCCAGAAAGGGAAGCACACAGAACACGCATAAACAGCCAAAGAATTCATCACTATCACGCCTCATTTCAACAACAAAAATTCACCAGATACAACCTGCAACATAAACCTCAACAACAAGAGCACATCGACCCAAGTTCTCAACATCACAAACATAACTCGAACTAGCACACACGGCCACAAACAACAAGGGGAATGAATCGAAACAAGGGGTGGCAAAAAAATCCGTGCCCGCGGGTATCCGCGGATAAAATCCGTCGTGGGCACGGGGCGAGTAGCTAAACGGGTACCTGCGGATATAATAAACGGGTATTTAGCTACCCGTTACTTTATGGACACGGACACGGATATGATGATACCGATCCATACTCGTTAATAAATCATATAAATTACTAAAATATCCATATGTATGTGTTTGTGTGTGTGTATATATATATGTATATATGTATAAGAGTTTGGATGTGGATTTTAGATGTTTTTATCCTTATTTTACTTCACGATTTTTGTTGGATTATGGTTATGGTATGGATTATGAAAATTGAATGAAATATCTTATGTATGGATCTTTAAAAGTTGAATTTTACATGTAATTAAAAGTTGAATTTTTTTTTGTACAAAAAAAAAAAAATCCATGGGTACCCGCGGATATCCGTTGGTATCTAAATACCCGTGGATTACCCGTATAGAGATACCCGCACAGATATGGGGACGGGTACGGGTACCATATTTATCCAACGGGGCGGGGACGGATATCATACTACCCGTACCCGTGGATACTCATCGACATCCCTAATCGAAACTCGCTCAAAGTCGAGCCAACAGCACAACCGGCACAACAAACTACGAATTCAAAGACGGATCAAACCTGTACTAATCACAACCAATGCAGCGAAGGTCCGATCCGGCGTACAACCCAGCAGATCGCACCCAAATCCTACCGGACCTGAAGCTAAAGGGTAAAACCCTTTTCGTTTTTTTTCTTTCTCTGTGTGTATATATATATATATATATATATATATTGTTGTTGATTGTTTTGCTGTGTGTAAACCGTAAGGGAAAGAGAGAGTAAAAAAGGGGAACTTTGAGGGTAGGATTAGGAAAATAAGTAGAAAGTGTAGGAGAAGAAGTGAAAACAAAAAAATAAAAAATATATATAAATTAGGGTTCTGGCGCGGTGGTGCCGCCGTACCGGCCGGCCAACCGCCGCCGGAACCCCACCTTACCTTCGTCGGAGGTGATGAATACTCATCGGTTTCTCCATGAGGAACCCAGAAAAAGAAAGAACACAAATAGGAGAGAGGAGAGAGCGGTTTAGAGAAATAGAAGAGAAGAGAGAGGAAGTTTGTATGAAAATGAATAAAAATCTGACCCATAGTCTTTATATATGCTGGACCGAACCGGTCTCTTACCCATTTCCTGAACCGACCCAACATAAGAACTGACCCGTTTTGTTTTAACCTAAGCCCATTTCCATTATATTTTTGTATGGACCCCCTTTGCTTACTGACTGCACCCCCCTCCTGTGTTACTTTTTTGTTATTTTTATCTCTTTTTCATGCATTTCTTTTTACTTATCATTCTATATTCATTCCCGCATCATATTTCATCTATATGTATCATCATCATCAGCATTTAATTATTGTCTTTTTTTTACTCACATTAATTTAGAATGTAATTAAGCTTTAATGTAATTTATTTATTTTCGTTTTTTTGCACACGATTTAGAATGTAAAAAAAGTAGCTTTAATGTAATTTATTTTTTATTGCATACCCTAGAATGTATAATAGGTTTTTATGTAATAGCTTTAGGTGCATGTGTGCGTGCGTGTGTGTGTGTTATCTTGGTAGTTTAGGTTAAAGGTCCTTGTGGTGGTCCAACGTCACCATGAGGTACCTACGCTTTACTTTTCTGCTCCGTTAGTTTTTACTTTAGTCCAATCATATAAAAACACAACAAAAAACATGCAAATAACTGTTGGAGTAAGCCCTAATAGCCAATCTATATTGATTGAGTTTGGCTTTGTATCATGATATTGATATAAATATATATTGTGAATATATAAATAATAAGGCATTTCTTTATTGATTTTGTTTTGTT
>Ga0228710_1010791_pt1 | contig 12078 bp, 7 predicted proteins | sample MedpolnodulmetaG_FD_177995 | JGI IMG/M metagenome (GOLD analysis project Ga0228710, IMG submission 177995) | Root nodule microbial communities from Medicago polymorpha collected in Santa Monica, California, United States - pink nodules | ecosystem: Host-associated > Plants > Roots > Nodule...
CCCCCCCCTTCCCTTTGTATTATTATGTTCTTAATGAATAGTGAATAGTGTGTTTCATTGTTGAGATTGAAACTTCTGGTGGTTGCAATTTCAGGCGAGAATTTAGTTGTATTTGTGCCGCTTCATAGATCACTTCGATTAACAGGCCGAGGTATAAATATGTAACATTCGACCGGTGCAGTATTTTACTAGACTGTATGTAATAAAATTATTCGTGGTGTTCTATTTTGTGAACTTAATACAAAAAACCATATTACCGCATATTTGTTTAGGTTTTACTTGACTCAATTGCGCATTCCCAGACAAGTTTTGTGAAAGGAAAATGTTTTTTCTTCCTACCAACGAATGTTTGGAGCTTTGTGAATAGCTAAACAAGTACACAGCCAAGCTATGAATCCTTGACACAACCTCATGCTGATTAATGCCGAGGCGTTGCTAAACAAATTTCTAAACGCACAGCCTTATCAACAACCAGGTTGTTTGGGAGGGTGTTTGTTGATTTTATAATTTACTTGCTAGTCTTTAAGGCCTGGGTGATGTGATATATTGGTCCCGTTTTGTTCTTGTTTTCTCATGTGTGTTGTAACAGTAGTGCACCCACGGAAGCGTCATGGGCGTTTTGTACTAAAAATAGACCACTGATACCATGTAATTTCTGGTGCTTAATTTTGGCACCACTTGTGCCTGGAACAATGTCTTTAATACATTATTATATTTATATTTTAAAAAAAACATTAAAATACTGTCTAACATAAAGAATTTGAAAGAGTGGTTAAGCGCCTGTAAAACCAAAATATGTGATGAATTTTCTCATTATACAATTCAATGATATATTTATGCTTACCCTTACTATCATATTGAGTGTCGCTTGAAGAATGAAAAAAGTCATTCTTTATAGGAAAATGCTAACTTGTGTCTTAAAAACACAAGTTTTTTATAAAGAAATGTCAACCTGTAAAGTAGAAATATTGTCTTAAAAATCGTATATTCAATTTCTTAAAAGTTTAAAAATTGTTCTTTTCAATTCACAATATCTACTTTAAGATTCCTCAACATTTGCCCTTAGGACACAAGTTATACCGACTTTAGGATTCCTTAACATATGCCCTAAAGTACAAGTTAGCAAGACCCTTCTTTTTAATTTAACATTAATTTCCCCCCTCTAGTTTTGACCTCAAATAGTGTGTACATCATTTCCATTCTCAAGTCATTATACCTCATTATACATTTATAACAATGAATAATACTCCAAAAACAGTTCAGTAAAATTGTTTCACTCCTTTGGTCATTTATTTTTTTAAAAATTTTTGTCAAGAAAACCTTATCAAATAGAAATGGAAAGTGTTTCATATATGCACATCTGTACAAATTAAATGTCACTGCAAATACTAAAACCATTCAAAACTCCAGTAACTGCATGAGGCAACAGAATCGATAGTGGTACAAGCAGACAAGAAGACCAGATGCTACACTTTGGTTTGCAAAGCAGTTAACTGTGTTTCAGTCACAATGTTCTTCAAGCTGCCAATGGTTCCTCCATAACTGTTGCAACATCAGCCATATCAGTTAGTCAACTTTTATACTTTTATATTTTATTTTCTTTGGGAGAGAGGGACGGGGGTGGGTTCAGAGGGATGGGGCAATACCTTTTCTTTCTATAGATACTTCAGCATCACCCGTAGTGGTAACTGGTGCCTTGGTTGGAACATCAGGAAGGTCCAACTTTTCGTCAACCTTGTCAGGAACTGTGCTAGGAGCTTCGGGAAGATCTTCGACTGCAAACTGTTGAAAATATTATGAATTCAGTCAATTGCCATGCAATAAGAATTTATGGGGGAAGGATGCATCTATTGCATATACATGTCATGTCTCCTTTATATCATAATCCTAATTTTGAATTTATAACTTCTATAGTCAATCACTAGCTCAAAACATTGCTTAGAGATGGGCCAAACAATTGAATTCAATGTTTCGATTGGCAGCATAACTACCAGGCAGTCACATTATGCAGCTAACTGCAGTACACCATTTTTTATGCTAGATGTCATACTCATACCACAAGTAACTTGGGTTCGGTGAATAATAAAATCAAAACAAATTAAACCCACAAATAAAGAACCTCCATTAATTAGTCTGAGCTGATATAATGTGTAATTCCTCTAGCAACAAGGTGTGTGTGTGTGTGTGTGTGTGTATATATATGTCCTTTCCATATACTATATTAAAGCCAGTAGTACAACTGGAACAATATGAATGGATTTATAAGTCAAGACAAAATCACAAAAACCGAAAAATACGTGTACCTGGGTTTCCAAGTTCTCAAACTCTGCCAAAATCTCCTCCTCATCTTCTGCCGATAATTGCTCCCCAAGTATTGCATTAATTTCCTTCAAATTAAGCAAAACCATGTAAACCATCAGCAAGTAGATTGAGAATTGACAAAGAAAAAGTAGCAGCCAAATATATTAACACCCAACAGAACAAAAATCTCAATCAAGCCAGTACAACTTCAATGCCTAACCCCGTCCCCCAAAAAGGTACACTCAAGTTCAATGAATCTAGATGTGGAAATCAATTTTCAAAAGCAGCAAAAGTAAGGATAAGAGTGAAATCAAGCTCACATCTTGATAAGCTTTTGCTTCAGCGGTGTCATCCATAAGTTTCTGAACATCTTCAATGTTTATCTCACTTTGTATGGCTTCAATTGCTTTACTACCAGCCTTTAAACTTTCAAAGACAGCCTTCTGCTTGCTTGTCAGTTCAATATCTGCTAACTGAACCAACAAAATAAATGTAAGTATCTCTTTTAGGAGGAGAAATTTATATTCGTGTTGAGAGAGGGAAGTGTTGTCGCTCAATTATCTCTTCTGAACAGGACATCAGAAAGGGAAAATACTCAATGGCTCAATAGACAGGGACAATTGTAAAGCCATAGAAAGATGCGAACAGGTAGAGATTATCGGAAAGGAAAATACTCAATGGCTCAACAGACAAGAACAAATGTAAAGCCATAGAAAGATACTAACAGGTAGAGAATGAGTCATTATTATTGGTCCAAACCAAAACAAATAAGTAGACTTTTATAAATAAATGACAGAGTAATAAAATCAATAATAAAAATATTACTTGCTGCTCAACATTTATAAGCCAGGTGTCAACTTGCTTCAATAATTCTTCTTGTGTCTTTTTCTTCTTTAACGCCAACAAGGCCCTGTCTTTCTTCTTTTCACGAATCAAGTCTCGTGCAGCTTGCTTTTCTGCTTCAATAACAGCATCAAGCTGGAAAATAAAGAACACGGAAAGGAAAAAACTCAAGTAAGGCAATGTATCCTCTTTGATACTTCAGTGCTTATGTTCTATCCAAAATCTAAAATGTTATATCATCAAAAACCAGACATTTACAAGCCACAAGTTCATCCCATCCCAGTTAATAACCAAAAAAGTGCAATCATCATCAATGTTCATCTAATTCATTTTCCATACACCGGACACAATTGAAAAGAGTCTAATTTAACTCAGTGTTGTCAATCGTGGATCGTACAAAATAGATATTTGTTCAAATTCCTTTACACTACAGTGCTACACCCGCTATTTTGACAACATTTTGTTACTAAATTGTGTATCGTATAACAATATAGGTTTGCTATACTTCCTCTATACTATAGCCGCTATTTATCACAATTATTGATAGAACTCTTAATTGTGAGAAAAGTGTAGAAAACTAAAAACTAATGATCAAATTTTATTGATGACTTCGCCAATTGAATAACAATCAATACAATGGTCCTATTTATACATATAAGTCCATATTAAAATATGAGAAGAAGATAACAATAACTAACTTAACTAAATCTAAACCAACTATAACTTGAGTTCAATTATGTTTTGATCCAAACTTTAGTTCAATTGTTCAATTCCCTTGTAGCTCAAATAAGTAATTATCAGAAAAACTCAACGAGAATGGAGTAACAGATATGAAATTGAGGGTATTGAAAAAGGTAACCTTTTGTTGATACTGAGCAAGTTTGCGTCTCTGGGTCTTGAGTGCTAGAATTGCACGATCTACGTCCGTTACCTTAGGTTTCTTCACGAATATATTCCCCATCGATTTCGATTTCGATTTGTAAATTCGATGAGGATGATCAAATTCAAAAGATGAGAATTGAAATTGGGTTTTTTATGTTGAGGTTTTGGTCGTTTCCAACAGCTCACAAACAAACAACCTTAAAGTTTTGGTCTGTTTGGAACAGATGATTTAGGAAAGAGAGAAATATGTGATGGACAAATAAGGGATGTTTCTATTGATTACTGTAGCACAGAAACAAACAAGGCGAAGTCTAACATGAGGGCCCGTTTAGGTACCTCATTGCATGAGGGAGTTTTTTTTAACGTGAGGTTGATCCAATGGATTGGATCTGCTCCACCTCAGCAAGAGAGCACATGCACCTCTCCACACTCGACCCAAACATATCATACACCCTCTGCATGTGATTTTCCGTTAGTTTACAATTCTCTTTCCTCTCTATCACTCACCTCTCTTGTCTTCTGTTTACCTCCTAATATTTATTCCCATTTCACAACTCAATGGCTAACTTCACCGCACCGCAGCCGTCCAAGATTCCTCCACCATTCTATCGCCGTGAGTTCACGGTTTTAAGCATATAAATATATCAAAAATCCAGAAGTAATCAACTTCTAAATTAATTCAGTTTTACCCATAACTCATTTTTTGTTTTACAATTTGAGATTTCTGGTGTGAATAATTGTTTTTCAATTTGATATGAGTTTGTTATTGAATGTTCAATCGAAACTCATATGAAATTACTGTGTAAAACGTTGATACTCGTATGTTTAAAACATTATTACTGTGCAAGAACCTTAAAAAATTATCCGCGATTGGTTTGTGGATTTGCAAAAGAAGTATGTGCTTTCTACTTCCCTTTCAATTCCGATCAAAACTATGTAAAAAAAGTTGAATTTCATTGAGTAACAAAGGAGATCTGGTCGGGTCAAAACGACCTATTTTACGGTTAACGGGCAAAGAAGAAAAGATGAGTAAAAAACAAAAAAAAAATGAGGCAGGACATGTTTCGAACCAGCGACCTCTCACTCAGGGTCCGTTTGGTTCGAGAATTAGGAGGGAAGGGGAGGGATTTTAACGGAGGGGAGGGGAGGGGAGGGGAGATATTTTAATTAAAAACGTGTTTGATTCGCAAGGGGAGGGGGGGATTTTAAAATTATTTTACTGTTTTACCCTTAAACTTAATTAAATAAAGAAACTACTTGATTTTAAAATTTCAGAGACCAACCATGACAAACACACATCTAAGCTGCTTATTTTATCTCAAACTGGCTCATATATTTTCCACAACAAGACATGAACCGGTGAATTAACATTAAAAAAAAAAGGATCAACAAGCAATAATAAGTTGAATTAAAATAAGATAATAATAATAAGGTCGTTGACATCAACAAAGTAGTAGTAGAAGTGGGTTTAGATGTAACAAATAAGAGCTATAGATAATATAATAATAAAAGTTGTTAAAAAAAATATAACAAAATAATAATAATAATTGTTATAAGAATAATATAACCTAATAATAATAAATAATAATAAAAGTTGTTACAAGGTTAATATTGAGATTTTAAATTAATTTAAGGATAATTATGGCAATGCAATCAAATTTTAAAAAGATCTGCTCCCCTCCCCTTCTAAAAAATGAACCAAACACTTCAAATTAAAAATCTCCCCTCCCCTCCCCTCCCCGCCCCGCCCCTCCCCTCCAAAACTCTCGAACCAAACGGACCCTCAGAGTCAGTTCATCACATTACCAACTACACTAACGATACTTTTTTGTTATCTTAGGATTTTTATTTTAATTAATGTTTATGACTAGTTTTGAATTTGAACATTTAATTCATTTTTGTTATCGGTTTTTATATAGACCAAGTCTTAAATAGACACAAGCCTAAATAAATTTTATACGACCACGCTTACATAAATGATAAATTTAATGGTTAAATATGCTTTTGATCCCAATAAATATACAAACTTTTCGTTTTATTCTCTCTAAAATTTTCGTTCAACTTTTAATCCCAATAAAATTTTCAATCACTACTTTTGGTCCCTATTTTAAAGTTAATTTTTGTATTTTTTTAAATAAAATTATGCAGAAATGTGTAGAGTTTTGTAAAAAAAATCCCACAAAAAAATAGAATTTTTTAACAAAACACAAATTAAATATGAATTTTTAAGTGTCAAAAATTTATATTAAATTCATATTTTGTTAAAAAATTCTAATTTTTATTTCTAGAGATTCTTATTATATTATGAATTTTTCTTCAAAATTTTATATAAATTTTTTACACTTAAAAATTCATTTTGAACGGTTGGATTGATTGTACCTGTTGGCGTTCAGATTGTAGGCACGTTCAAGTCCCAGTGGTAAATTAGTTCCTAAGTTGACTAGTTTCTAAGGGGATAGTTCGTCCGGATGACTTATCTCCGGGATTCCGATCTGGGAAATTCGAGTTTCTATATCCTTTTGGGTCTAATAAGGTCATTTTGAACGGTTGGATCGAGTGTACCTGTTGCCGTTCAGATTGTAGCCATGTTTAGGTCCCCGGAGTAAACTAGTTCCTAAGTTGACCAGTTTTTGAGGGGATAGTTCGTCCGAAAGACTTACCTTCGGGAACCCGGTCTGAGAAATTTGAGTTTCTGCATCCTTTTAGGTCTAATAAGGTCACTTTGAACGGTTGGATCGAGTCTATCTGTTGTCGTTCATATTGTAGGCAAGTTTAGGTCCCCGTAGTAAACTAGTTCCTAAGTTGACTAGTTTCTGAAGGGATAGTTCGTCCGGATGACTTACCTCCGGGATTCCGATCTGAGAAATTATAGTTTCTATATCCTTTTAGGTCTAATAAGGTCCTTTTGAACGGTTGGATCGAGTCTACATGTTGTCGTTCATATTGTAGGCACGTCTGGGTCCTCGTAGTAAACTAGTTCCTAAGTTTACTAGTTTTTGAGGGGATAGTTCGTCCGGATTGAAGGGATTCTAAGAGGGGTTTTTCAAAATTTTAATCCTCTTTGCGGAAGAAATCCCATTAAATCGGATCTTGATTAAATCATTAATCACAGATCAAACAGAAGCTTAAACACTTTAAGATTCATGTGTTTACCTCTTGAAGAGAAGAACCTTTGTAGCAGAAATATTTCTGATCGCGAGCAAAGCAAAGCAGCGATGCCTCTACTTAGTCCACACGAACAGAACTTCTCCGATGACCGGTGCTAGCCAATTCCAACGGAGATTCAAAGAGAACAAGGTTTAGAGAGCGGCGGCTAGGGTTTCACAACTTTTGTGAATTAGGTTAAACACTCACAAAAAGTTAGTAATGCTTGAACACAAGGGTTCTATTTATAGAATCACTTGTGTTGTCGGCAAGACAACACTTAAGTACATTGTACCTTACGGTGGACCACGTTTCTCTATTTTTCGTAAATTAAATAATAAAGTCATATTTTAATTATTTAATTACTAATAAGTCATACTTATTATTTTATAAATAAGTCTTACTTGTTATTTTATAAATAAGTCTTACTTATTTATTTCTCTCATTTATCTGTCATTTGTGTGTGACCCTATAGGTTCCCATAACGTTGGCAATAATATTAAATCACATATTTAATATTATAAACAGTGAGCGGTATCTAGCAACACATCACTGCTACCCAAGCGACGAGAATGTCATGTGATCTGACGAAACCTTCATGTGATAATGTTCATGTATATAATTACCCTTTTGCCCTCATGTCTATATTGAACACAAGGCATAGTATGTCATCCCTGTCCAGTTCAATATTGGGCCTGTAGACATTTCTCCTGTTATGTAGGAGGGGCAAATTCCATCTAGGTCACTCATGTCCCTCAGCATGATTCATAGAGTACCCATCAACCAACTTTATAGTCATCTTGTTACAAACAACGTTTGAATGGTGACAAAGCACTCGACTCCAACATTTAGGGTACATAGTGGTTTTAGGTCAAAGGGTGGAATACACCACTATCACTATGAGAATATCTTATGACATTTTTCATAACTTTTAATATGTAGTATTCTCATAGTGGGTCAATCCAATATAAATATTACTCCTAATATTTATATCTATGTGTAGACTTGATAACTCTTTATCCATGATCTGTGAGGATGTGATCATCAGTCTATCCACATAATAGTCTCTATGCTTTAATGATATCCCACTTCTCAATAAAACTTGACCACAGATACTTTAAGAATAGTTTCCTTATGTTTAACGGGGTCTCACAGTTAAGTTACACTTAATGTTACATTAAACAAACTAACTATTCTAGGGACTTTATTATTTTGAAACAAAACAAAATCAATAAAGAAACGTCTTATTATTTATATATTCACAATATATATTTATATCAATATCATGATACAAAGCCAAATCCAATCAATATAGATTGGCTATTAGGGCTTACTCCAACACGGATGACTTACCTCCGGGAACCCGATCTTAGAAATTTGAGTTTCTGCATCCTTTTAGGTCTAATAAGGTCATTTTGAATGGTCAGATTGAGTGTACTTGTTGTCGTTCAGATTGTAGGCATGTTTAGGTCCCCGGAGTAAACTAGTTCCTAAGTTGACTAGTTTCTAAGGGGATAGTTCGTCCGGATGACTTACCTCCAGGAACCCGATCTGAGAAATTCGAGTTTCTGCATCCTTTTAGGTCTAATAAGGTCATTTTGAACGGTCGAATCGAGTGAACCTGTTGGCATTCAGATTGTAGGCACGTTTAGTTCCCGAAGTAAACTAGTTCTTAAGTTGACTAGTTTCTGAGAGGATAGTCACGAATGTCATTTATTCTCTTATCTTGTCTATTTGTGCTAAGTTCATCACTTTGCGGTACAATGTAGGACATAAAATTTGCAGTTCATGCACATCCAACTCTGCCTGAGGTTCTTGATGAGCTATTTAAATCAGCAAAGGTCAGTGAGATAATCCTTAATATACTTTCAACATCTTATTGAGTATAACTATTATGGCCTAATTTTACACCCACAGAGTCGGTCCTCTGTAACACCTGCATTAATTTGCGCCCTCTTAATGTAGGTTAAAGAACACGCGTCTATCCCAGTAAGTGAACCCGTTGCAGTCTAATCTTCCCAAACAAAAGTATAGATTTTTGAAGAAATTTGTTTGTATCTGGGACTTTCAAAATATTACGCATCTTCAGGCGGAAGAGACGAGCACATTTAGAATCTTGCAAAAGAAGGGAACCGTTTGAAGGAGATCGCCACTGACCTGATAATGGATACCCGACGAATGTTACTTGTATTGATATATTTGATTCTTGATATTCTGAGTGTCTGTCAAAGATACTTATATTTATTACTGTTTTTTTTTAACTTAGTTTGGTTTTCCTAGTTCTAGTTATCGATAAGGCCTTTGAAAGTGGCCTAGGTTATAACTGGTTTAGTTTTGCACTCAATACACATGTACCACAACGTTTTTCTGAAAATTAGAATGATATATAGAGTAGAGATCCTCTTCATTTCTTAAAATAAATGGACATCTCAATTACTACAGTCTTAGCAACTCATTTTTTCTTTCAACTTAATAGTTAATCGTTTATTAAATACTACTCTTTCCATCTTAACTTAAGTGAGCCATTTACACACGTAGAACGAGCAACGATTTTTTTTCCAACTATTCTCATAAAAAGAAAATGCCCCAGACAACAAATGATATCAAACAAAATCATTATAACTGTTGAATATGACCCCAATATGACCCAATCGAATTATGAGTGATCCAGGAAGATGAATTTCAGCGATTTGAATCTTAGAGATAAGTCAATTTGACAAACAATCTCTTTGGAGACCAAGTCAACATGAAATTACACTTATCCGCCGATTGAAATTATCCAAATTATAGTTTTAAAAACCGGACCGATGATCGACTCGGCAGGGGTACTGGATCACTGGGTCATTGGTCGAACCATTGAGTCAGTGGTCAAACCGAATGACTAAATCGGTTTGAATCGGATGACTCGGTTGTGTGACTCGATCCTTATAATTTTTTGTATAAATATTAAACTTGATTAAATTATATGTTTTAGTCTCTAAATAATTAATCACACCCATAAAATTTCAAAAATAAAAATAACCATATAAATTAACATAACTTTTATTTTTTAAAGTCATAGAATATCAAGAAATAAATTATGCGTATCTTAAAAAAATTAATGTGACATAGTTGTTATACGCTTTTTAATTGTTAAAACTTAAAAGAGTAACAACGTAAGCTTTGTAATTGCTAGTTAGTCTTGTTAGGTCATGAAACATTAGAATTGAGCTTATTTCACAAGCCCATCAACCAAAAGCTTAAACCCTAAATAACCTAATAGCTGTAACAACATCATTCAGCACAACAGCCGCCGCACAATTCAATTATCTCTTTTCTTTCTCTGCTACTTTTTATGTTCTTCTTGTTGGAGTCTTCAATAGAGCTTCAATCAAAAGTATACTGATTCTGCTCTTCTCCAGACCTTTCTTCTTCCTTATTTTGTTTTTTTTTTCAAAGCCAATCATTGGACCGGACGGTTCTGTAAACTGGCCGAGTCACCGGTTTTGGCCGGTTTTGACCGAGCCAGTCCGGTTTGCACCGGTCCAACTACATAACCGATCCAATAGATAGCTCGAACCGGATACACCACCGGTTCATGGTCCAACCGGTCCGACCGGCCGGTCCGGTCCGAGTTTTAAAACTATGATGCAAATGACAAACGGTATCAAACAGAATCATCACTATTGTTGGATATGTCTTAATTGAATTTAGAATGAACTAAAAACTTGAATTTTGACGAAGGGATTGTTTGTCGAATTGACTTACAAGAAAGCTTTCGATCGCCAAAATTCGAGTTTGTACTTCATCCTTAGTCCACTTAGGTCTTATTCAACGGTCAAATTAATTAATTATATAGAAGATAAATTTTTAGTTGGACACAACTGCAAATCAATAAATTTGGACACAAAAAAATGATAAAATTTAAAAGAGAAATAATTTAATCACTACACTTAATATAGTTTCTCTTTTAAATTTTATCATTCATGTATGTATGCATGTCAATATAATTTTTATTTATGCTTGTGAATTAATTTATTGATTACTTGATCACTTTTAAAAATTGTTAACATCAAGTAAATAAAATCATAATCCAAAAGTTTCACGTGTCCATGCCTGGTTCCTTCGGTAATATTTAGTGCTTCATAAGTTATAGGTCTATGGTTCGATTCCTGGTTTGTTCTAAGTTGGTTTTTTTTGCTATTTTTTTTAACAATCATCTTCTTCGCCTGCGAGTTTAATACGGGTTGTTTCGACCCGTGATCCGAATCCGATCGGATCTCCCTCGATATACAATGAAATGCAACGATTTTTACCTAGTTTTGATCGGAATTGAAAGACAAGGAGAAAGCACATACTTATTTGGCAAATCCGCTAGTCAATCACAACTAATTTTGTTATGGTTTTGCAAAAACAAACATGGTTAAAATCTTGATTTTTCATGGAAGTTACAACATTCTATACTTTAATTTCATATGGTTTTCGATTCAACATTCGATAAAAAGTTACCATATCAATTTGAGAAATAAATCTGACTTAAATCGTAAAACAAAAAATGGATTTCTCGAAAAACTGAATCTCGGAACGGTGGAGGCATCTTGTACGGCGGCGGCGAACTGATCGAGGTGGAGTGAAGGGCGTGTGATTCTAAACAGTATGACTGTTTTTGAATTGGTGGAGGCATGTTTGACGGCGGAAATCTGCCGGACAGTGGTGGCGCGGCGAGATAACCGACGGGTAGTTTAGCATCTGGATTGGGCTGTGAGATGAGAAAATGATTTTTGGTAGTGGAGATGAGATGAGAAAAGGATTCACTCTATGTTATGGTGTCTGAGATTGATCTAACGGGTGAGGGACCTATTCGCTCCCTCGTCCTAGCCGTCACCGAGAAACAAAGAAGAGAAAGAAAACCTATGAGTCCTACTGCTT
>Ga0228710_1010796_pt1 | contig 12073 bp, 8 predicted proteins | sample MedpolnodulmetaG_FD_177995 | JGI IMG/M metagenome (GOLD analysis project Ga0228710, IMG submission 177995) | Root nodule microbial communities from Medicago polymorpha collected in Santa Monica, California, United States - pink nodules | ecosystem: Host-associated > Plants > Roots > Nodule...
GAACTTGAGGAAATAATGTGGAGATCTTGACCATTGACCTCCATATTATCAATGGTCAAGATCAGTGATTAAGATCTCTACATTATTTCCTCAAGTTTTTTTTTCAATAGAGAGAATCTTGATCCCATGTTTGGTTGCTGCTACACCATGTAGTTTCCCAATATGCACAATGCATTTACCTTGGAACGCAAGAAAACTGATGTTATCGCCAAACCAAGCATATACATAACACATTTCAAAAAGTGTTCGAGAATGCGCTGCTAGCACTTCACAAACTTAATTGTTGTGCCACACTCCCGATGACAAACCAGCAGCTATTGACTAGAATGTAGAGATAAAAAAAAATCCTTCAAATCCTGTATTATTAATATTTTATCCATATAAACATTTGACCAAGATCGATAAAATTACATCCCTTGACTACTTTCCAAAACAGAACTTTGACAACTTTCTCAAAGTATCCAACTAGAGGACAACAGATGGGATGCTCCTATAGTCTGTACAAAGCTGCAGAACGATAATTCTATGTGCAGTCAAATCAAAACCAGTTTCTTTCCAGATTGCAGGTATGTTCACCAAGTACCAAAACTAGAGCCAATATGTTCTTGGGTAATGACTTTAAGACGAGCTTGCATGACAGGCATAGATGAATAAGCTGGGAAACACAGCCGATAAAAGCAAGTATGAGATGAAGGAAGACGATCGCCAGATTCATGGGACTTGTAAATGTGGAGACGGGAACCCAAACCACGAAAGCCTTCAACTGGTAAATATTTCACAGACGTCCAAAAGAAAAGAAGAACCTTCTTTTCTTCAGCTGTCATTCTCCCCACTATCTGCCAAGTTTTTTCAAACAGACTGTTAAAATATGAAATGTAAAAACTGAGCAGCATCTCTTATCAAATCTTGATATATAAAGTTGTTAGAAAAACATTGCACAACAAATACCTGAGGATGCAATAACAACCTAGATTAAGAGATCTTGGGTAAATTAAATATAGCTTGAGGAAGTTGATAATCAAATTTCTCAACAAAAGTTGTAACAATAGTCGAGCATTTTGTATAAATTCTCAACATTAATTTAATATATATTAGTAGTAAGATGAAACAATTCTGCATAAAATTGTGGATGCTTCCATTTAAACACATGATGGTATCAGAAATGAAGAAAGGTTGAGTGGGAGCGATACATGGTCATTTGAAGGCATGTCAATATCTTAGGCTTGTAGAGGAGGTTCTCTCAAATAGTGGTTTCACCAAAAAGATGTCCTGAAGGACCTTTAGAAGGAAGTAAACAAGTGGTACTTGCCATGATTTGATCCAGATATCCCTGTCAAGAAGCCAGGGCAGTACTCAAGATGAGATCCAAGACAGAAGTGTACACAGAAAAGTAAGAAGAATGAGGAGAGCTAGGGATCTTGGAACTGGACGGAGAACCAAAGATTAGGATGAGACAAAGTCTTAATTTGAAATCAACACCAAACCAAAAATGGCATAAACCAATGTCATGTGTTGGTCATTGGAAGAAAAAAAAACAGGTTAGTAAAACAGAGAATTTCAGTCGATATTTTATGGGTTGCATTGCACTGAGGGTTGGAATGAAGCAAAGATTGAAATGCACGAGCAACATCCATGGATGGGAGGATGTCGCACAAGCTGGTCAACACACATCCATTGATAAAACCACCATAATTATCTTCAGTCATTGAAGGGGATGAATTAACAACAGACATGATAAAAAAAAAGGAGTGGGCCGTAGTGAAAAGTGGTGTATATGATTTCTTAGCTAATATTAAGCATCACCCAGCAGGTCACACTGCATATGGTGATGCATCATTTTCATTGGACAATGTGGAAGGTCGTCCAGGGATTTCTTCTCTCATCTATGGTTGGGGACACACAGAAGAGAGGGCCTGAAAGCAGACAATCCGGCCAAACCAACAACACTACAAGAACTTCTGGACTCAAACCCAGAAAAAATGACTCTTGGAGGCAGGACTTTCAGTTGTAAGTGAAATTGGGTTTTCGAGATAAACAAATGCCAAGTCATTTGGCTGTTCCCATCTCTGTCCCTGATTTGTTAAATCCCTTCACATTAAAGACAAGGTGAAACTTTAGAGGTGAGTATTGATAGGTGATCGGTCTATGTTAACAGAAAGAGTTAGAGTGGGTTAGTTTCTAGGAGTTGGTTAATTTATTTGTAAGAAAGGGGGACGGAATAATTGGAGAAATGAGTTTCCTGTGAACAAGAGTGGTTAATAAGAGGAAGGGATATCTAGTCATTTATGAGTGAATTGTGACCTAAGGGCAAGGAGGTTACAGACTATTGAAGTTCTGCAGAGCTGTCACAAAGGAGATTTTCCCTATTTACTTGTGGTAAAATACATGTTCATATCAAAAGACTATCTTAGAGACTCTGATGCAGTGGGTACTTATTTTCCCTATATACTTATCACTAGTCACTAGAGACAAAAAAATAAAGAATATAGAACACTGAAATAGACATCACATAATATTTAAAAAATAGCAACAATACATACCTCCCAAAACCAAGATATCTGAATATCTGTGTCTTTATAGCCATTATACTCAGTGTGTGCTTTCCAATCTTCGACGGAAATGGCATCTTCACTCCCACGCAACATCCAATCAAGATCTTCAGACTCTAAACTTTGAAAGAAGAACTGCTGGAGCTTTGAACTTGAAAGAATCTCAGCAAAACCTTTGGCAAAGTGTGACACCTGCTCAGCTATGGATGTTACAAAACGATCCTTTATAAGAAGATCAACATACTTCACCCTGTTCTTACTATTAACTACAATGTTTTTTCCACCAGGACACAGCTGGATCGCTTTCCTCTGTCCTAATTCCTCCACTTCTCTCATAAACGTCAGTCCTAATGCATCGGAATCAATGAAATCAGAATCCATGTCCAATATTTGCTTGCAGCTTCTATATAGGTCAGGATCTGCATCCCTTATGTCTTCTAAAGTAATAGGCTTTCCAGCCAATTGCAAGAAAAACACGCGATCAAAAACAATACCAACTTGCACCTTATGCATCAAAGCTAATGCAATAACTCGACCACAGAAGCTGAAGTACTCAAGATGCAGATTATGTTGTACCTTGGAAGCTTTAAACAAGTAGACAAAGGATAAAGTTAAACAGGGTTATCTCAAAATACTTTAACAATTACGATTGAAGATATACTTTCAAAATACCTTGGAAGCTTTAAACAAGTAGAGAAAAGACAAGTTAAACTGGGTTATTTCAAAATACTTTTAACAATTACGACTGAAACAAGATATACTCCAATGTAGAAGAAATCAAGAAAATTTCAACACAGGCCTCAAGCAACAAGCAATCCTATCCACTAAAAACAACAAATTTGAAATCATGTTTAGTGGCAAAAAGCGCATGTGGTTGGACATGTTGCGTAATGTGAATTTTAAATAGGTCAGTTTTACCTATTGTATTTCCATGTGATAAATGACTACATGAATGTTGAGTAATAGATAAGGAGCCAATGCATCATTCTTCAAGAAGCAACAGAAGTAAATGTAGTAAGAAATATTGGCCCTAAAACAGCCCCAAAAATGGTTGAATCAGATAATCCTCATTAAATTCAAAATCAATGCAGAAAAATATAAACTTTCATACAAGTATAGAGGTTTTATATCATGGAAGCATTTGTGATGGATGCCTACTTTGCCATATGAGATGTTTGCCTTTCATTGATATAGTCCTCCAAGGATTTCATCAAATTGGAGCACATTTCATCTAAGAAAAAGCTAACAAGTAATGATAGACAAACAAACAACCCGGTTTTCACTAAACTATTGCATGTTCACACAGCCACTAAATCCTTACTCTTCAGCTGCAATTTGTAAGGTTAATGAAGTGAGGCTTTGTTTTAGCTCTCTATTTCATTTTCTTGTTCTCTCACTATTGTTTCTTAAGGGTGTGACTTACTAAACATTTCTTTATCAAAGGTTTTAAGCCTCAAATACTTGTTCAACATATTTGGTAATCCTAATAAAAATCATTGTAAACATTGTCCAAATCAGAAAAATGCAAGCTACTGATAAACATTTTCAAATTTGAACTTGAAAATACTCCCAACACATGGCAAACAGCAGAGGTGAGAAAAGTAAGTTCAGAATTTTGGATAAACATACCAGAATTGGGGAGAAATCTTGTTCGATCTTTTGGGCAGGCAACAAAAAGAGCATGTTCCTGATTGAAAAGTGCTTGACAAACCAAAAGAAACCACTCCCTCAGCACACCGGGGCCAGTGGCTTCTTCATTTTTGAATTCCATAAACAGTCCACCACGCAGTGATTCGGGATCAGCCCGTGCAATGTATTCAAAAGATTCAGTTAACAACTGAGACCTGTCAATGAGCATCTCATGCAACTCCTCATAGTCTTCTTTCACCTCCGGGAATATCATCATGGCTAAATGCCTCCTAGCCTCGAAATTGGTGACATTCTTGTACTCAAGAATCCACTGGTGCTCGTCGGCCCTCTTTGCATATTTAACGATGATCAGACACATTACACTCTTTCGACGCATCAAAACATGACAGAGCTCTTCTGTAGCACCATCATAAAGCTTAGAAATCTTATGCAATTCCTTCAAAATTGAAAGATAGAGAGAGCACGCAGGATAAAAATAATTTTCCTCAAACACCATTTCCTTGTCAGTGAATCTCTTGTCCATTTTTTGAAGGCAAGTATCAATTTTGGACAACAACTGATCGTACAACAGACGAAGGTATTCAATCTCTTCAGCAACCAATCCATTCTTGTTCTTGTCCTGCTGCTGGTGGTAAGCAACACAACCACGGAGAGCCTGTTGCTGCTCGATTCCAGTCCTCACAGGGACTAAAAAGGCTTGAAAATCCTCAACATTGCTCGGCAAAGGACAGGCAAGGGAAGGGGATTCCAAGCTCAAATCCAAATTTTTCAACAAACTATCAGCAAGTTCACGAACAAACGGAAACAAATCCTGAACCAACACCAACCCTTTGTGATTCTCATCCTCAGACGCTGCAAGTGAAATTTCAGCCGCTTCCAAAAAACCCCCCAAACTACTTCGACAAAAAAGATATAAAGGATCATGAGTCCCAACTCTACTAAGCAATTTACAAAACTCCAACGCCACACGTGCAGCCTGCGTATGAAAGGTCTTGGACAATGAGGTTTTACAACCATTTAAAAAATGCTTAATACAAGTATCAGAACACGCCTTATTCCCCGTGTAAGGGGAAACATACAACGTAACAAGAACCGAAATGGCGGAAGAATTCATGAAAATCTGAAAATAACTAGTAGCAGAATCAGCATCAAGTTTAGGTTTAGGTGCCAAAGCCAAATTAATATAAGTAGTAAGCAAACTCTTAATAGATTTAACAGCGTCAGGAAGATTAACACCATGACAAAGATCATAAACAATAGAAACCATATCATTAACAACTTGCCAAGCTTGAGGATGTTCTGTACTACGCATTCGACCAACAAGGTGTAGATTGGCGTCGTTTTGAATTCCACACTCCGCGAGTGTTTGTTCCCACTGAAGCTGTTTACCATTGAAAATCAACCTCTGTTCAAAAAGAGGAATTCCCTTCATTTCTTCAATTCGTTGGTGAATTGATTTCACTGTTTCTTCTGGATAAGCGTGTATAACAACGTTGTATCCTTTTGACATCATTCGAATGAAGAAATGAATAGGTGATTTTTTCTTAGAGAAAGCACCACCACCATCGCCGCCGCTAGAACCACCACCACCGCCGGTCCATGAAGAATGAAGAGTTGTTTTTGTGGTTTCGTCTTTTCTCATTCTTACATAGACTAAGTCATCATCTAACGCGTTGTTTCCGTCGTCTTCGTCTAATTTTCGTTTGGACGAAGAACGATTTTGTTGTTGTTGTTGAAAAAGGTTAGGGCTTTCGATCGGAGTCATTTTTTTAGACGGCTAAAAATGTTATCATCGTCGTTGTCGTTTTCGCCGTTGTTGTTGCCGTCTACTTCCACCACCACCACCACCACCGTCAATTGATCATCACAAAAACTTCATAAAATAAATAATAAAAAATTAGAATAATAACAATAACTGTGTTTATGAGAGCTAGATAGAGAGAGTGAGAGTGAGAGAGACGCGATGGTAGAGATGATGATGAAGTAATATAGTGTGTGTGCTTTTTGATGGAACTGAGCGTTTTTTCGTGTGTCTGTGGGTTTTTGTTTGGGTTGGTTTTTGGTCTTGGTTACCGTCCTCTTTTATTTCTCTCTCAGATTCTCATTTCGCAAATTTTAGGGTAAGAAAATTGCTCTAGAGATAAAATAAAAAATCGGATTAAGTGGTTTTGCATCTTTTGTGTGTTTTTTTTTTAACCTTCACATTATAATATTTCATTTAATCAAATAGTGACATTTATTGAGATCAAATTTTCAATTGATAAGTAAGAATTCACTATTTGATTTTAGTCCGGCGATATAGATCAATTTTGGTATTTTAAATTATGAATTAAAAATCAAATCATCTTATTTGTTAATGGTTCGATCAAAATCAAATGATTTGGATTGTCGTAAATGTGTAATTATGTACCTCTTTTTTTTATCTGATGCTTAGAGCTCACACAATTAATTGTGGAGAACTTTTTTTTATCTGATGGTTAGAGCTCACACAATTAATTGTGGAGAAGTAGGTTGTTCAAGGTTCGAACCCCGGCCTCTGCATAAATTATGCAATGTCCCTACCAAGTAAGTGCAATTTATATTTATTGACTCGAACCATAAAAATTAATTAATTTGTGTGGACCAATTTTCAATATAAAAGTGGTTTTAGACAATATTATTACAAGGGTAGTGATATTTGAACATCCATTTGAGACAACTTTTGTGACAACTTGTTTTCTCTCTTTTTTCTTTAATCAAAAACAATTGAGAGAGAAAAAGGAAGAGAGAGAATAAAAGTATAATGTGAGTTTAAGAGAGAAAGTTATCAAAAAGTTGTCATAGAGTGGTTGTACAAATGTCATTTCTCTTATTACAAAGAAATTTACATTTAATTCATTCGATTCATTACCTAGTTTTTTTTAGATAGACGAAATAACAAAATCATTGTATATCAGTAAAGATGTCGAGATTATAATCTCAATTATATCGTCTAATCTAACAATTTCAATATTTTATCTAGAGCTTGTGATAATATTTTTCTTTTTATTACTGGATTAAATAAATGAAATATTTTCATTTTAGTTGGGTAATTTATGTAATTGACCGCGAAACGGTGTCGTGTCCCGCTAAGCAAAACTCACGGCGTTTGCAAAAATATTTGTTTTCATCTTACGGTTAATACGAATAAAGTGACGGTGGGGTCCCATGGTGCGTGCGTATGTACATTACAAATTTCCAAGAAAAAGGTATTTTGTTGAACAATATTAAAAAAAGAACATTGTCTACATGCAGGCAGTGTGACGTGTAATAAGTCTAATCTTTTTTCTCTTTCTTTTTGAAAAAGTCATTTTAGCTGGGCAGTTACCTACTTACCACAATCTTTCACTTCATCTGCTTTTGAATGTTCCGATTCATTTTTTACTTGTGAGTCAATTTTTTTTTTTCTTAGTCAATTATAACTATTAATTTTTTTAATGTGATTTATTCCAATCTAACTACTTTTTATGAAAAATCCAAAATAAAAAATATATTTATGATTTATCTATGATATATATCTTTAATTTTTAAATTAAAGATATAATCCCACTACTTCTAAAGCAAATTTTTATTGTCTCTCTAAGCTTAACTCAATTGATATGAACATAACTACTTCTAAAGTGAATTGGTATTGTCTATGTGAGTTTAGCTCAATTTATAAAGACATATACATAATATATGCAAGAGCTGGAGTTCGAACTCCAAACATTTTATTTCTCCACATCTAAAACATGTGAGCTCCAACAACCACTAGGTTACTTAAAAAAAAAAAAATGTTCTCACTCACATTACACTCTAAGGCTCCGTTTGGATAACTTAAAACTAATGGAGCGGAATGAGACAGAACAGAATGGAATAGAAATTCCATTCCATTGTTTGGATATTTCAAGACGGAATGGAACTAATTTCCCACTCCATTGTTTAGAAAGTGAACGGAATAAAACGTGTTATAATTTTTTTATTCCATTTTTACCCTTTAGTTTAAAAATATCAATGTGTAATCAATATATGTTTATTTTGCCATCAATTAACACCATAATATTCCTTAAAAAAAAAATAACACCATAATAAACATGGGTAATTGAAAAAAATGTTAGTACTGGTTAGTTAGAATAAACAAGTCAATACATGTTCATAATAAGCATAAACGGCAAAAAAACGTATAATACTAATTAGTTAGAATTGAAGATAATTGTGCGGTGCATAACAATGGTTCCTACATAATTTACGATTGTTGCATAATAATTTGCCAGTCAATTTCTCTGCGGTAGTAAGTAAGCAAGAAAATGGGAAAGTAGTACGAAGTATGGGAAAGGCAAGAAGAAAGAAGACACAGTGAACATAAGAAGGAGAAAAAAAACGAAGAAAGGAGGAACAACAGTTGATGAAATAGAAAAGGCAGGGGCATAGTTGTCATTGTAATATTTATGTATTCCATTCCATTGGATACACCCCAAATTGGGGGGAATGAAAATTTGGCTTAATGGGTGGTATTGGATGGAATGAGTTCCATCACACTCCATTTCATTCCATTCCTTTTTTGCAAAACCAAACAATGGAACATGGTTTTATCCCACTCCATTCCATTCCATTCCACCACTCTCCATCAATCCAAACATAGCCTAAGGAGAATTGTTCAAAGTGAAATTCTCACTTTAAAGGAGCCAAATCTCACTCAACAATAATTACAACTTACAAGCTAAAACACAGACTAAACACAAAAAAAAAACGTACACACTAGCTATTAAGTCATAAACATATGATATACCTCGTTTCATTATATCAAATTTTTCTTTTAAATTTCCCAAAGATTTTTTCAAGAAGTTTTGGTCTTTCAAATATTTTTCGTCGTGACTTTTGGTTTCTGCTTTTAAGTAAACCCACATGTATCCTTAAAAAATTTAAATTATTTTTTTGTATTCATGTTTAATAGATTATATAAATATTAGACATGGATTCTGATTTCATTGATTCAGATGCATTAGGATTGACGTTTATTAGAGAAGTGGAGGAATGAGGATAGAGGAAAGCGATCCAGTTGTGTCCTGGTAGAAAAAACATTGTAGTTAATAGCAAGAACATGGTGAAGCATGTTGATCTTCTTATAAAGGATCGTTTTGTAACATCCATAGTTGAACCAACACCAACCCTTTGTGATTCTCATCCTCGTACGCCGCAAGTGAAATTTCAGCAACTTCCTAAAAAAAACCCAAACTACTACGACAAAAAAAGATACAAAGGATCATTAGTCCCAACTCTACTAAGCAATTTACAAAACTCCAACGCCACACGCGCAGCCTGCGTATGAAACGTCTTGGACAATGAGGTTTTACAACCATTCAAAAAACAACTAATACAAGTATCAGAAGACACCTTATTCCCCGTATAAGGCGAAACATACAACGTTACAAGAACCGAAATGGCGGAAGAATTCATGAAAATCTTAAAATAATTGGTAGCAGAATCAACATCAAGTTTAGGTTTAGGTGCCAAAGTAAAATTAATATAAATAGTAAGCAAACTCTTAACAGATTTAACAACGTCAAGAAGATTAAGACCATGACAAAGATCATAAACGGTAGAAACCATATCATTATCAACTTGCCAAGCTGGAGGATGTTATGTACTACACATTCAACCAACAATGTGAAGATTAACGTTGTTTTGAATTCCACACTCCGCGAGTGTTTGTTCCCACTGAAGTTGTTTACCATTGAAAATCAACCTATGTTCAAAAAGAGGAATTCCCTTCATTTCTTTAATTCGTTCGTGAATCGATTTCACTGTTTCTTCTGGAAAAGCGTGTATAACAACGTTGTATCCTTAGTTTTTTTGTTGAACAATACTATTAAAAAATGAAAATGTTAAGTTGTGCCCTCAAATGCACATAATCATTATAGAAATATACATATTAAAAATTGTACATTCAACTTCTTAAAAGTTAAAATCTTATGTTTTTAATGCAAAATTACTCTTTTTATATCTTTGAACATGTGTCACGAAGGCAAACTTAGCATGACTTATTAAAAAAACATTGTGAACATTCTGGTGTGACATTGAAGAAGTCTAAACTTTATCTCTTTCATTTTGAAAAAGTCATTTTTATCTTAGGCTGTTACCACAATCTTTCATTTCTTAATATGAAGCCTCCTTGGAAATTTGCTAAAAAATAATAGGCATAATATTTCTTTAGCGGTGCACATTCAATTAATTAGTACGATATTGAGTGGTTTAAGTAGTGATGTAGATGAATGTCTACGTGAGTATTCGTTAAACAAGTAATCCACAAATTTTAAGGTATTCACAGATATCTATAAATATCCATGAATAAAAGAAAATTGTTTTTGTTATTTTTTTATAATTATCTAAATTTTAACAATAGTAGTTCATCACAATTATTTTCTTTATTTTACCGGAATATAATAATATTTATACACATCAATATCCATACACTTCATTTTTTTTTTATCACATTCAACAAAAACATAAACAAAGTTCCTCTCATTTAACAAAAACAAAGTTACTATTCAAGTTAAAAGTTTCTTTTATGTTTAAGTAATTATATTTATGTATTTGTTTTTTTTAAATTAAGTAAATATACTAATTTAATTTACCTAGTTTAATAACAGATACGTATTCGCAGACATAAATACCATCAAATTCATATTTGTAACCATTATGAATTAAGAGAAATGGTAACAAGTGTCTCAATGACACTTGATAAGAAGCTTAAAGTAACAACTTTTTCTACATAAAATTTTATAGTTATTTTCTTTTTTGAATCTTTAGCAAGTGCCTAAGAGCACTTGTTAGCATAACCTATGAATTAATAATGAATAGTTGAAATATCATTTTTTTTAACATTGTTGATAATTTTACAATTGGTCATGTTAACGGGTGCCTACGAGCACTCTTTAATGATCCTAAATTTAGAAAGTACTCCCTCCAGTTTCAAATGTAAGAAAAATAAAATAAAATTGGTGGTCTCAAATATAAGAAAAAATATAGTAAAATGAACCTATTAAATGTTACAATTCCAAGTTTACCCTTATTAAACTTACTTCATCATCAATGTCTTTACTACTCCAAAAAAGAGTAAAATTAGAAAAATATCACTTTTTATAATGACTTAAATGTGGTCAATCCACTTTCTTAATATGTGTGCATTTTTTTTTGTTTCGTACATTAGAGACCGAAGGGAGTGTTCTTTAAAAAAGTCAAATGTTATAAATTCTAAAACATTGATTACATCTATTTTCATGAAAACTTGCTATTAAAGATGCTTAAAGAGTAACTGAGATACTCGTTAGCATTACCTTCTTACAAATCAGCATTGCAGTTCTTAATTGAGATAATAGTTATTTTGGTTCATAAATATTTAACGAAGGACAATAATATCAAACTTTTAAAATAGTTTTTGACTGTGAGTGAAGAAAAAATTGAGTCATTTTAGGACATAAGAAGTATATGAGATTAGACTTTTAAGATTATATATTTTTTTTATCAAAATTAAATCTACTAGTATATCTTACACAGACCACAGTTACACGTAATCCTTGCAAGATATTTGCAAAATTAACAAACAACTAGTATTAATTAGTACACTAACGGGATGGGATTTGCTGCTGTAGCAAAATCCCCAAGTTTCACACTGTTATATAAAACGACGTCGTTTCAACTTTTTAATATCCCTTATATTTTATAGTTTTTACTGTCCAAAAGTACAAGATTTGTTTGTCCACTGTTACAGCTGCATCTAATTACATAATAGCCTTCACAAAATAACAACTAACTAAATATTAAATCAAAATGATCACTGAGTTGCAAAATACATGTGCAAAATACTACATCTTTCA
>Ga0228710_1010797_pt1 | contig 12071 bp, 12 predicted proteins | sample MedpolnodulmetaG_FD_177995 | JGI IMG/M metagenome (GOLD analysis project Ga0228710, IMG submission 177995) | Root nodule microbial communities from Medicago polymorpha collected in Santa Monica, California, United States - pink nodules | ecosystem: Host-associated > Plants > Roots > Nodule...
CTATGGCGCTTGCAATTTCCTTCAATGTCCGCTCACGCCAATACTCTTGCGGTAACTCAACCAAGCGAATCCAAATGGAGACGTGAGTCTGTCTTTGAGAATAATGGTTGAAATCCTTCGTCCATTTGCATAGGCGTAAGAGGCCTGGTTTCAAATTCACGGTACCGGCAGACCAAATGTTGCGTAAATCATTAGGTGAGTCGAAGTGAAAATCGTAATAACCTCTACTAGCGGCACCATCTTCCACTTGCAAGCAGTCTTCCAAACCTTGGCAATCTTAGTAACCAAATCTCGTGCTGTGTATGGTTTGTCGCCCTTAACTAATGTCAGTCGTCCACGAAGGGTATTCTGACACTCTGCCAAACCTTTCACATACTCCTCTTGACCAATACGAATACTAAGGGAATCACCCTTAATGCATGGAACCGGTAAGGGGACATCATCAGTAGTAGAATTATTACCTCCTAACGCCGCCGCGAACGACTTAAGAGGAGCAGTAACAACCGATAAGGGAGGAGAAAGAACAGAAACGGAACCCGGTTGTGAAGGGAGAGTAGTCTGCGTCGGCTTTGGAACTGGAACCGGCACCGCAAGTTCAGCCTGCCAATTAAACATGGCAGGGCAGGCTGAAGTGAGAACAATCGAAAATTCACGTGAATGAAAAGAAACAATTCACGTGAATGAATAGGATTGCAGAATTTCCAAAGCAATTGTAAACCAAGCCAATTGATATCTTTAAAAGCAAGTGGCTTGTTGTTTGCATCAGAATGTTGAATCGACGGCAGCACTAGGAAACCCTCCAATAATTGATCACGAGAGACAAAATGTGAAGGGTGAATAAAGGCCTCTTTGAATTCCAATTGGAAAACACATGAAGGCCACTTGAAATCAAATCATGCAAATACTGTGAGCAATCAATCAAAGCAATGGAAAATCAATTGAGCCAAAGGGCTGCACTGATGAAAAGGTAAAACCCTAGCACCAATTTAATTTATAAAAATAGAAATATTTATTTATAATTATACTTATTAAAATTTGTCATGAGTATATGCTTATTAATTTTTATTTGAACTATTATAAAATCCATCAAAATTCAATTTATGAAACATCCTTCAAAATTGAAATATTTATTTAATACCACAAGACTTTATTTTAGATTAAGTAAAAGTCTTACTTAAATACCCCAATAATCTTTTATAATAAAAAGTCTTTTAAAATCCCATAGAATCTTAATCTATATCTAAATCTAAATCTATATCTACATTATATACAATTGTAAATAAAATAACGTTGATCACAATAAAATGTCATTAATTTGGAGCATCTCTAACCTTTTCCATTTGTTTTGACAAATAATGGTCTGTATTGTTGAGACAAATAGCAACGATCGTGACATGAATCTCGGAGCATGGTCGAAAATGGATTCCTCAACACCACCGTCTAATGAAACTACATTATTGCTCTTTCATGTTTTTATGTAGGACTAAGCTGGTTTTGGGAGGTCACGACGGAAAGGCATGAACAGTAACATCAGTAACCCGTTGAAGGGTTATTCCCCGCCGGAAGCTATGGCTGTCTCCCTCCTCCTAATCGCGGTTAGCTGTTTCACGTTGCTTCACAATCGTATTTTGCTCCACAACGGTTGTTTCTCGATCTGGGTCAGCACCGTCGTTTTGGGTTCTGGATTGTGATTGTTCTGATTCACTCTGGTTTGATTGCAAGGTTATTCTTTTTGGTTTAGATTGATTCTATCTTGGTGATTGATATTCTACTGTGGGTTTTTCTGTTTGATTGCAACATACAGTATTTGCTTGTTGTTGCTGTGATTCCTATGTTGCAGTTTTGTTTGTTCCGTTGCTTTTATAGTGCAAGGTCAGTCTTAGGTGGGTTTGCAATGTCTGATGCTACTGTACCTTTTGTTTGTCCCTGGCCTTGCTTGGCCTCTACTTCACCAAAGCATGTTACTCCCGCGATTTCCAATCGCAGTTTTGCACAAGCCCTCCTCAACAAAGTGGATGTGTCTTTGTCTCATCTCCCAAAACCTTGTTTGAAAGGCAATTCATTTTCAATCAAAATTTCGGAAGATGTTTATCAATCTGGTCTTGCTAAATGCAACAACTATCTTCATGGAAGATTAGTGATGTCTCGTATCATCTAAAGATTCGCGCGAGAAACTCTTGCGTTTATGGAATCCCATCGATTAGTGGAAGATGGTCCCCATGGGTCGCGGCTTTTTTGAATTTCGTTTCTCTTGTGCGGATGATTTGAGAAGTGTTTGGTCAAATGGTGCTTGGAACTTGAAACCGGGATTGTTACGTCTTTCTCGTTTGTCTCCGGATTTTAACTCATCTTGTCAAAAACAAACTCATAGTCAGGTATGGGTGCGCTTTCATAATCTCCCTCTAGAGTATTGGAAACCTATAACTTTATTTGAGATTGTTAGGGCTGTTGGTATGCCTATAACGATTGATGAGAACACTAGAAACCATGCTTTTGGTCGTTATCCGCGTGTGCTAGTTGATGTCAATATGGCTGGCTTTCTTCCTGAAACTTTGTGGGTTGAAAGAGAACAATTTTCTTTTGACATTGAGATTGAATATGAATGACCACCCTCCTTTTGTTCCACTTGCAATTCTATTGGTCCTTCTTCTGATCATTGTAGAAAAGATAGTGTGAATAAAGTTGCTATTGAAAAGGTTACCACAAAAATTGACCCTGCAAAAAAATCCAAACATATTTTTGTTCCTAAAATGGATGTAGTTCAAGTTGGCTGTAGCAAACCACTTATAGTTGAAGATCCCCTTATTACTGATATGATAAGTTCTAGAGAGGAAACACCTAATTGTTTGTGGGAGATGTTATAATTCTTGAGAATGAGCTACTCACTAACACTTCTATTGGAACTATTCTCGTGCAACTAGTACGGATGGAAGAGGATTTTACCTCCGATATGGCTGTTAAACAAAGACAAGATCATCAAAGTAACAAATATCCTGATTTGTGCATTGTTGGTCCCTGGAGTGACAGTGTAGCTAATTTGGACTACAATCAAGATTCTCCATCTTGGTGTGGTTCACTTCCTTCTGGTGTCGCTATTTCTGATGAGGTTTTAAATCCAAACGTTCCTCATAACTTGGAGATTTTGCGACAGCATGTTTGGAAAGGAAATGATTCTGGTAGCATGGGGCCTCGGGTTTACACTGATGAGGAAGAGAGAGAGGCTGCAATCAGATATTTGAAGAACCGTTCTGCTGCCACAGAAGAGCCTTTCACTGAGGTGGCGAAAAAGAAAAAGCTGAAGGATTTTCAGGTTCATAATATCGATCCAAGGGTAAGTTACCTGATTGATTCATGGTCTTTTTTGAGTTACTTCTCTTTTCTTGCTCCTTTGTTTTCCCTTTTGTTTGTTTTGCTTTTAATTTCTTGTTATTTTATGCGTTTGACATTTTTCGTATGCCTGTTTTTTATCGTTTGAGAAGGTTTTGGTCTAGTCCCCCTTCTCTTTTGTTTTTGTTTCTTTTAATTTTATATATATCTAGGGTATGACAGTTGGTTCACCATCTGCATCCCATTTGCTAAAAAAAATGTAGGAGTAATTTAGCAGCCCTATGAATGTGTGTGTATTTTAATGAGATTTTATATTTAATATATTTGTAAATTTTTGTAGTGTATTCCTTCTAATATTCCGACTTCAAAGCACAATACTCCTTTAATACATCTGACAATTAGTTCGAATCATTTCAGTGAAAAAAAAATATCTTTATCAAAATCTCCTCCACATGTCCAATATGTAATTTAAGTAATTACAAGTAGGTGTTTTTTATAATAGATTCCTTTGCATGAATATCACATTGGTTTTTGGATCAAGGAGCTTTCAATTCTAATTGTGAACAAGCATGTTAGATTTTTAGTTTTAAAAAAGGTCATGTTTAAATAGAGCCCCCTTCAATTTATATTAATCAAACTAGATATTTTCTATTACACTAATATGTAAAAATAAAATAAAAAAATTGGGCAAATGAGATAAAAGAATTCTCACAAAAAATAATAAAATAGTTTCAATAATGTTATCAAAAATAGCCAATGAAGATTAGCACACTTGGTATAGAGTTAAGTTATCTACAAGGTCGTGTTTTTAACTCCCATTATCAGTTTGATGATCTCTTTAATGAGTGATTTGTAAGTACCTCTACTTATGTCCAGTGAGCAGGCACGGATGCATGTTGGTGCAAATCGGGGCTGTTGACCCCACATCATTGTTTTTCTTTAACCCATAATTATATATAATTCCCACTTTTATAATCTTATTGACCCCACATTAGTTTATTCATCCCAATAAGGAGAAACTATTTATTAAAAAAAAACAGAGAGAGAAACTATAAAACTTACCACAAACAAACACATATATCTTGAACAAATTAATTTGTTAAAAATTGATGATGAGCTGAAAAGGTAACACGCAAATCTTTTCAAGTGGAGAGTTGAAAAAGCTACTATCGTATCAAACGAAAAATAAACGCTTCAACTCTCTTCAAAGTGTTATACCCTTTTTCAATCTGTCTCATAATTTTTGTTAGGCATTTTGCAAATTGCAAGGGACAAATCTTGATACTTGAAGGTCTTATTTACAAAATGTGTCTTCTCAAGTAAAGGAGAGTATAAATTCCCGCAACCAAAATTTGAGACTTTTTTTCCATACGTTTAATCCTCATGGTTTTTGTCCTTATGAGTTTAGTTCAGTTGGTAGGGACAATGCATAATATATGTAAGATTCAGGAATCCTCATGGGTTCTTGAATTTGGTAATTGGTTGGAATATAAGGTATCAAACGATACTGCATTTTACTTTTGTTGTTATCTTATAAGATTTGAGATTGGAGAACCAAAGGTTAGGATGCATTTGTGATAGAGGGATTTTCAAATTGGAAAAAGAAAGAAAGGATTAACGTCTATGTTGGAGGCCCTAATAGGGCTCACAATAAAAAACAACATATTTAAGTTGTTATATAGCAACTAATCCGACTTGAACAAAAGAGAATATCATATTCAATTGACTGCAATATTTGATGTTATTTGGTTTTTAATGAAGTTGGGGGTTGACATTTTCAGGTGGTGGATGATAAATGACATTGGCCCCTCTTATTAAAATTTTTGGATCCGTCCGTGCCAGTGAGTTTTGAGGCCTACTATAACCCTGGTAAACTTTAAAGCCTAAAATGATAAAATAATTTAAATGAAAGAAAACAATAGAATAAAAAAAAAATCACTTCAAAGATATGTGTATTCCCTTAATATATAAGATAAAATACATTTGACATGTATTATATATTTTTGTAACAAATATTATCAACATAAATTAAAATATATATTAAACATTCAACACAAATTTTCTGTGCATGGTCAAGTTTCAAACTAGTTGAATACACAAAATAATAGGATTTGAATTATTCAAGTGGTTTGCGGTCTCTCGATCTTTTAAGATCGCCAATCAAAGCCAACAAATTGTTATTAGACGACCCACCTTCTTGAACAGCTTGTGTAGCTTTTCTCCCAAACTCTTGCGCACGTCGTCTGATTTCCTTAGCTTCATCACCATCGTCCATCAATCTCCTTACAGCTTTTTCTATACTATGTCTACTCACCACTTTCTCTTTTTCTTGAAAACCATGTAGAGACCACTCTGTTGCACCTACCTCCACCCCAATCCCTTGCACAACAGTTATCAGCTTTTCATTATAGAACTGTTCTCCATGCACTGGCCACGTGATCATTGGAATCCCTGCACTAATAGCCTCAATGGTGGAGTTCCACCCACAATGTGTCATGAATGCACCCACAACAGTGTGGCTTAAAATCATTGCTTGTGGGGACCACCCCTTAATGATAAAACCTTTCTGAGTTAAAATGTTTCTCTCTTCAAATCCTTTAGGCAGCCACTTTTGTTTCTGCTCTTCACTCTCATCTTCTTTCCCTTTCTTCTCAGGAACAACCCATACAAATTCGTGACCTGAATTTTCGATTCCGCTCGCAATCTCGTAAAGTTGTTTATCTGAGAAATAAGAGATGCTGCCAAAACATATGTATAACAATGAATTATCTTCCTTTGAGTTGAGCCAACTTAGACACTCATGCACGCTAACCACACTCTCATTTCCCCTCATGGATTTCTCTTGAAAAGTTTTCCGAATAAGACAAGCTGGACCAAGATGCCAAGCCTTGTAACCCATGGTTTTCTCATAGTGTTTGATGCAATCTTCACCATCAAGTTCAGCAAAGTTGTTAACGATGAGTCCCTTACTTTTGCGGATTGTCTCAAGCATCCTTTCCTCAAATGTGATTAATGGCTTTGGTGGTGTTGAGCAAAAGGTGATTGAATGAGGAAAATTTGGATCAAGGAACGAACTCAAACTCGAATTCTTGTCATAATATGAACGATTTATTCTTAGGGATTCTATGAGGGATACTGTAAAGAGGGAGAATCCGGTGAAGGCAATGGTGGTGATATGAGGCTTATTGGTCAAGTCATTGATCCAAGGGTATACACAGTCGGCAATAATGTAGTCAGGTTGATCCTTCTCCACGAATTGTCTTATGGGTTCATGGAGGAGCATTGCACCTTTGCATATCTTTTCCATGGTGGCAGGGTCAGTGGTGGAGGACAATGATTCAACGCCGTCGGGGAGGTCGACTTGCTGGGAGGGAAAGTCGACGGTGTGAAGGCGAAGGAAAAATGGATCGACGGAGGAGATAGAGTTGGTAAAGAAATGGGCGTTGGAGGGAGTGGTGATGATCGTTACTTGTTGGCCATGGGATGCAAACAAAGCTGCTATGTCACCCAAAGGAATCATATGACCAGGTGATAGAAATGGAACCATGTGAAGTTTCAATGGCCGTTCAACTCCAACACCATTTTCCATTGCTGATAATTTTCTTTGAGGGGAATGAATTGCTGATGAATTTTCTCGACTACTTGTTGGCCTTGGCACGAACCCGGGGGATTATTTTATACGCAAATCACGAGATCTGATTTATCCACGCACATGCATATATTGATATCTGCATCCTTTAAAAGATAAGAAGAGATCTGATTATTATAGAATTGTGTGTGCACGAGGCCACTAGGCCTCGAGATTATTTGTTTTGACAGAAGGAGATATTATATGATAATCCATTCTTAATTTAAGCGGTTTGTAAAAAATTTGTGCATCTTTTAAGAAAATTGTGCACAATTTAATTAGTATATTTCGTGGATGTATAATTATTTTATACATGATATGATATGTTGTCACGTTAATTAATGACTATAAAAATACATAATTTGTTATATTTACTTGGGTAAAAAAAGCTTGTTATATTTACTAATTAATGTATCAACGTATCATTGAATGTATGTGTAAAAAAATTGTACACCGACAAAACGTATTAGTTAAATTCACATGAATATATCAAATTTAATTTTTTTGTTCTCATAGAAAAAATGACAAGTTTGGTTCCCCATAAATAAAGTTAGCAATATCTGTTAAATTCAAATTTGTTTAATTATCTTAAACATTATTATTTTTAAACGATTTTTTGAACATTACAAATGTTCTTTTACATCCTTGTAGGACGAATCATTCGAGGGAAAACAATTATTAAATATTAAACCAAAAGATGTAAAACAATTAGATAAAATAGTTAAACAAGAGCCATTAATGGCGTCTATATTAATAGAACCAATATCTTCATGGAGGGGATTAAAACTGAATATATGGAAGCTTTAAGAAGATCAGATGATATTGAAGAAATTCAACAATTATTGGAACAAATAAAAATAATTGAAAAAGAAAATAATCAAATGAAAAAGGTAGAAAAAATAGAAATTAAAGAAGAAAATGAAGAAGTAATATTAAATTATAGTTCTTCAAAATTAGGATCCGACTCTGACTCAGATTTTGATGAGATATTCATGGAAAGAGGAGAAACAAGCAATTCAAAATAAAAAAGAAAGCGAGCTGGAACCCACATAGTTCTTGGGGAAAAAAAATATAAAGATGAAACAATGAATCGTAGAGGTTATACTAGAGCTAGTGGAAAATGGACAAAAGTTTCAAATGAATTTAAACCCCATTATGAAGAAAGAAAATCTAAAAAATTATTAAACCTGGTCTAACACAATGATCATCATTTTAGCAGTAGATGAAAGATTTAGTTAAATAATTGTAACTTATGTAAGAGCCAACCATTTGTGTCAACAATTGTGAATTGTAACTTATGTTAATTCGTTTTTAAATTATGAAACAGAAGTTTATTTTTTAACATGTTTTTCCGATTAAATTGATTAAGGTGTTTACAAGTAGGTGTTTTTTTAATAGATTCCTTTGCATGTATTTGGTTTTTGGATCAAGGATCTTCTAATTCTAATTGTGAACAAGCATGTTAGATTTTTATTTTTAAAAAATACCATATTTAAATAGAGTCCACTTTAATATATATTAATCAAACTAGAGATCTTCCCATTCTAATTGTTTTATAAATATAGGATTTATTAAGATTTACCATAACACATTTTGCATTTAACAGGATCTTGAATTGGCCAAAATTTTATTAAGGTCAGGGTCCCTATTTATGGAAGACTTGACTCAGCAAGATAACTTCTCTAAACAGGGTTATGGGTCTGTTCCACGTGCTTTTATTGTTTGCAATGAAGACCTTGGAATTCCATTGAAATTTCAACTATGGATGATCCAAAATGTTGGGATCAATGATGTATATGAGATCAAAGGCGCGGATCATATGGCTATGATTTGCAAGCCACAAGAACTATGTGATTCTCTAAATCAGGTAGCTTTAAAATATGCATGAATTAATGAAGTATTCTTGGTTTAGCTTAAGTTGTTGGATTTGAATTTGGTGATTGAATTGATGAAACTTGGTGTCTACAAGAATAACTCTTGAAGAAAGTGGATCATAACTCATATTGGTTCTATTTAATTAATACATGTTCACCTATGGTTTAATGACGATTAGACTATTGAACCTTAAAAAAGCATACCATGTGACTACTCTTTCAGACTTGAACCCTCCTCTCTTGGCTATGCAGACTGCAACCCCTCTGATAAGCGTGAACCACCAGCAATAGGGCACTCAATACTCAAAGGGTGCAAGTCACCTAACAGTCACGACCCCCCCAAGAGATGCAGGGTTAAGAGATGCGAATCAAAGAGGCATGACCCTTGGTGTAGAGATGCATTCAGTGGGGCCAAGAAAGGCGACGCAGGAAGGTACTACGGGTGGAGAAAGGACACAACCCTTAAAGGCAAACAACATCAGTTATGTCGGCGGTTACCAATAGGAACAGTCACAACCACCATTATGATTAATTGTATCTGTTGGAAAATGACTCAAAAACATGCATCCTAGAAATGTCAAATTCGGGGCTCGAATGGAGCAGTCTGGGGCCCGAATTGTGCCTCCAGAAGGAGCCTTTTGGCTACGTGAAAAATCGGCGCCTGAATAGCAGAATTCGGCGCCCAAATTGCGTGACAGCAGAAAAAATAAAACGGCTTTTTCATGGGCCGGTTCTGTTCCAATTTTTGAGGGATGCTTTCCACTATAAATATAAACCTTGTATCAGATGATTAAGTGTGCAGAAAATAAAACACTATGTAGAAAACAGGGTTTAGAGGCCAACATACAAACTAGGGTTTATAGAGATTTTTTCTTAGCAACAAACACTAGGGTTGGGATTGTTTTGATTCACCTTGAACAAAACACTATTAGGATTGAGTCTCTTGGTCACGGGAAGAGATTGGGACTTGGGTAGAATTAGGTTTGAAGACTGATTCTTGTAACTCAATATATCTTTGTAAAGAAACTCATATCATTATAGTGGAACTGAGAGCTGCTCTCTCCCCCAAAGTAGGTCATCATTAAACCGAACTGGTAAACAAATTCTTGTGTTCTCATTCTTCCCTTTACCTCTTGCTGTTTATTTTTGTTTGAATTATATTTTGTTACCCTCTTGATTTGATTACTTGGTATTAATTTTGCTCCACACATCAAGTTTATTATTGGTGTGGTTTTCACAACGAATTCACAACAATTGGCGCCCACCGTGGGGCAAAGGTCAAATCAATAACCAGGTATCATGGGTTCGAAGTGGGATATTGAAAAGTTTACCGGTAGTAACGACTTCAGGTTGTGGAAGGTGAAGATGAGGGCAATTCTAATTCAACAAAAGTGTGTTGAAACATTGAAGGGAGAATCACAGATGCATGCGCATCTAACACTTGTTGTGAAGACTGAGATGAATGATAAAGCGGTCAGTGCCATCATTTTATGTCTTGGGGATAAGGTGTTGAGAGAGGTAGCAAGGGAGACTACTGTTGTGTCTATGTGGAATAAACTTGATTCATTGTACATGACCAAGTCTTTGGCACATAGACAATGTCTGAAACAACAACTCTACTTTTACCGAATGGTGGAGTCCAAACCTATAATGGAGCAACTGACGGAGTTCAATAAGATTATTGATGATTTGGCGAACATAGATGTAAATCTGGAAGATGAGGATAAAGCCTTACACCTACTGTGCGCTTTACCTAGGTCCTTTGAGAATTTCAATGATACAATGTTTTATGGCAAAGAGGGCACTATCACTTTGGAGGAAGTTCAAGCAGCTTTGAGAACCAAAGAGTTAACCAAGTTCAAAGAGTTGAAGGTTGATGATAGTGGAGAAGGCTTGAATGTCTCAAGGGGGAGAATTCAAAATAGAGGAAATGGGAAAGGCAAGAATTCCAGGTCAAAGTCTAGGTCGAAGGGTGGTGATAATAAAACACAGTACAAATGTTTTATTTGTCACAATCCAGGTCACTTCAAGAAGGATTGTCCGGAGAGGAAGGTCAATGGAAGTGGTAATTCATCCGTTCAAATTGAAAGTGAAGAGGAAGGTTATGAGAGTGCTGGAGCACTAACTGTGACAAGTTGGAAACCTGAAAAGGGCTGGGTCTTGGACTCTGGGTGCTCTTATCACATCTGTCCGAGAAAGGAGTACTTTGAAACATTGGAGTTGAAAGAAGGTGGAGTTGTTCGCCTTGGTAATAATAAGGCTTGTAAAATTCAAGGTATGGGTACTATCCGTCTCAAAATGTTTGATGACCGTGGTTTCCTTTTGAAGGATGTGAGGTATATTCCTGAACTTAAGAGAAATTTATTATCTATAAGCATGTTTAATGGTCTAGGATATTGTACTAGAATTGAACGTGGTATGATGAGAATTTCTCATGGTGCATTAGTTATAGCTAAAGGGTCTAAAATACATGGTTTATATATTTTAGAAGGTTCCACTGTTATAGCTCATGCATCGGTTGCTAGTATAGACACTTTGGACATAACTAAACTGTGGCATTTGAGGTTAGGTCATGTCAGTGAGAGGGGTTTGGTTGAGCTAGCTAAACAAGGTTTGCTAGGGAATGAAAAATTGAACAAACTAGATTTCTGTGATAATTGCACGTTAGGCAAACAACACAAGGTGAAGTTTCGAGTGGGTGTGCATAAATCTAGTAAGCCTTTTGAGTATGTTCATTCGGATCTTTGGGGTCCAGCATCAGTTAAAACTCATGGGGGAGGTTCATATTTCATGTCTATTATTGATGATTATTCTAGAAGGATATGAGTTTACATTCTGAAGAATAAAAGTGACGCTTTTGAAAAGTTTAAAGAATGGCATACACTTGTAGAAAATCAGATTGGAACTAAACTGGAAGTGTTAAGAACTGACAATGGCCTAGAGTTTGTTTCAGAGCAGTTTAATGAGTTTTGCAGGAAAAGAGGTATAAAGAGGCATAGAACCGTGGCATACACACCTCAACAGAATGGTCTAGCTGAAAGAATGAATAGGACCTTGTTGGAGCATGTGAGGTGTATGTTGTTGGGAGCTGGATTGTCCAAAAGTTTATAGGGAGAAGTGATGAGTCAATAATTAGTCTTTAAATTAGTGTCTTTTATTTAATATTTAAGTTTATTTTAATTAGATTTAATATGTTTTTATTTCCTTCTAGAACTATTTTACTTCAATTGCAAGTTATTATA
>Ga0228710_1010799_pt1 | contig 12068 bp, 10 predicted proteins | sample MedpolnodulmetaG_FD_177995 | JGI IMG/M metagenome (GOLD analysis project Ga0228710, IMG submission 177995) | Root nodule microbial communities from Medicago polymorpha collected in Santa Monica, California, United States - pink nodules | ecosystem: Host-associated > Plants > Roots > Nodule...
TGTTCCTGTCTTAGTAAAACACTTAAGAGCACAAGTTAAATACCAAAGAATTAATCAAAGTCCATTTAATCCTTAATCATTAAAGTTTATTATCTTTAAAATTAATTTGAGATTTTGCCTCAACAATTAGAAGGAGCAAATAGCATGGTGATTGATAAATCCCTCTGTTTTGGATTCAAGTCCAACAATAACCAAGCATAATACAAAGCCCTTATTGCAGGAATAATCAAACACAACCCCATGGTCAACAAGTAACCTCCAACACCACTTATCCATCATCGCCATATTAAAATCTCTAATTCCCTAATTCTCTAGACTCCTTATCAGAACAAACCTTATCACACTTAATCCAATGAATTTTGTGAGCATGCTCACCATACTGCCACACTTGTAAGAACTTGTCTGTTTTTTCTTATCGTTTCTAACTGCATCGTTTTTCAACGCCTAGATCTCACCACAGTTCAAGAATCATCTTCCCTCAGTGTTTCACTCACCATAATTGTCCATATCTCCCGAGGTTCCTCCATGTCGGAGACCGACGACGTGTTTGCCCTAAGTTGTACGTAGGATTTCACAGTCTGGCTCTTTCTCACCCTCTCCCATAGTTGTCCCTGTATATTTTTTTTATGTTAAAAAGCCATAAAATATTTGTTGTGACCAAAAAGCCATAAGATATTAATATACCTTTTTTTAGAGTAGTACATAATATTATTTGGGTCTTGAAATAGTTAATGAATCTACAAATAGAAATTTTGTCTTGAAAATATAAGACGTTACTTTTGACAAAGTAAAGATTACACAACTTTTCATGAAAACTTTTTTGTTTTAGATGCTTAACCATTGCCTTTATGACACTAGTTGGCATTCTCCACAGGGCCGTATCTAAGGCAGGACGAAGAGGTTGACCGCCCTAGGCCCTAAAAAATAAGTACGAAATTTGGGCCCCAAATTGTTTTTTTAGGTGTCTATTAGGCTCTAAAAAAAGTTGCTTAGTTTTTTTTTATGAAGTTTGATGTTTGAGAATTGCTCTTCTCCCATTTGTTTTTGCTCATTCCCGTGATACGTGAGTTAACTCCCGCTGAAAAATGCATAACTCACGTTGAAAATACACCTACGTGAATTAAGTCACGTTTGACTTTTTTTTTTATAGGAATGGACGATTCTTAATGGGGTAAGAGCAATTCCCTTGATGTTTATATATATTTATTAGTTAGGTTAGGAACCAAATTATAGATTCATCGTAGGCCACCAAAATCTCAGAAAAGGCCGAGATTCCAATATTATTTATATGCTATGATTGGTATGAGTATGACATCATATTATCCTATTTTATTTTTCTATTTTGGAAAAAAGTATTACAATTGGCACAGAACAAAGTCCAAGTGGGTGTGTGGGGACTGAGGTAGTCCCTGATAAATACTGCGTTGATAGATAGCATGCAAGCCAATATGCCAGCGGACAAGTTAACGTGTCTCCCACCGAATCCAAATCAACCAAATATATATACTCCATACATAAACCTCTCTCTATTATCTATCATCGAATCAATCACAATGGCGTCGTCACTCCCTCACTTAGACGACGATTCCGTCTCCCCTTCCCCTCGTTCCAATCACTTCAACGACGCTCCTCCACGTGTCCGCTTCATGTGCAGTTTCGGCGGCAAAATCCTCCCTCGTCCCTCCGATAATCAGCTCCGTTACGTCGGCGGCGACACCCGAATCGTTGCCGTCAACCGCTCCATCTCCTTCTCCGCTCTTGTCCACAAACTCTCTAAACTCTCCGGTAAGAATTTCAAACATCAAAACTCTCCATTTTCCCCTTTTTCTAAGAAAGTTTCTCTTATCTTTTCAATTCATTGATCGTGTGCAGGTATGAGCAACATAACAGCGAAGTATCAACTACCAAACGAAGACTTAGACGCGTTGATCACAGTAACAACGGACGAAGACGTGGATAACATGATAGACGAATACGACCGCGTCACACAGAATGAAAACCCACGAGCAGCTCGTCTTCGTCTCTTTCTTTTCCCAGAAGGAGAAGATTCTCGAACCAACAGTATCAGTTCACTCTTAAACGGTTCATCTAAAAGAGAAAACTGGTTCATGGATGCTTTAAACGGTGGCGTTTCGGGTTTAGAACGAGGAAGATCAGAAGCTTCTTCTATGGTTTCTGAGGTACCTGATTATCTATTCGGGTTGGATAATAACTCTGAAGTACCCGAATCACGACCTAAAGATCAACAACGACATCTTCTTCAACAGCAAGATAATGTTTCGAATTCGGATCCGGGTTCTCCTGCTCCGATTGTTTCTTCTTCACCGTTTTGTTCTACTTCATCAGTGTTGTCTGTGCCTTCTATTCCGAATCTTCCACCGGTTAAAACCAAGCTTGATAACCAAGTTTCTGAACCGGTTTTCAAAGGAAATCAAATTGAAACTGAAACGATTTTGCAGCCACAATTGAAAATGGATAATTACCAGATTAACCCTGCAATTCACTACCAACAACCTCAACCACGACCACAAGAAGGTGCTTATTCTGCTCATCATGCACAACCGGTTCCGGTTTATTATATTCAGGGTTCGGTTCAACCAGGAAATGTGCCGGTTCATATGCAAGGACATGGACATTATCCCTATGTCCAACAACCATATCATCCAGTGATGCAACCTCAGGTTCCAATCGGGTATCATCAAATGATTCCGGGTACGGGTCAGGTGTATGGTGCGGGGATGAGGCATGTGGCCCCGGTTCAGCCCTACAGTCCTACCGCGGTGGTTCACGACGGTTTGAAACAGCAAGTGTATCAAGGTGTGCAAAACAACTCCGGTCCAGTTCCGGTTTACCAAGGGATGGTGGGGACCGGTGGGGATGAACTGCAGAGAGGTGGAACGGGTCGGGGAACCAACTCGCCGCATAATTGACCCAGTTTTTGCTTGATAAGTGTGTTTAATATTTAATATTATTGATTGGGGAAATGATTGCTTTGTATGAACTTTCAATTTAGCTTTTTTATTTTTCTTTTTGTGAAGTACTTGATACACAAAAGTCCAAGAAAATATATGCTCCATTTGATAAATAAAATTGTTTGAGGAAGTAATTTAATTACTCCATTTGCTTATATTGGAAAAGGACAATATGTCCTCTAATTTAATTACTCCATTTGTATAAAATAGATTAGATACCAGACACTTCTTGAACATACCTTATAATCATGTTAGATGCCTCTTAAATAATGTTCAATTTTATTTATTTGGCCAAAACACTTAATATGTGTCTTAGAGACACTCTAACCAATGTAGTCAGAATCGAGATCCTACACAAGATCAATTAGCCGGTTAAGGACGGGTGAAGGAACGTAAAACGAGGACTGTAACACGGTTCGAAAGTAGGACCAGTAGATCATCAATAGAGTTGAGAGATATAAACAAATGATATAGAGGAAAAACAGAGGAACCAAGCAAAAAAAACCGAGAAAATAGAGGAAAAACAGAGGAAACAAGCAAAAAATGAACCACAATGAAGTCGAAGTGCGGTTGAGGTGTCGTGGCACGTAGAATTGTAAGATCCTACGAGCCAACACTCAATCCAGGCTACATCGCTCCTAACTTTATATTAGTACTTATACTTTTTGAGACAAATAGTAAAACGTGTCTCTTATATATTTTTAGACTAAGCTTGTGTTTGGTATCACGGTAGGTGCGTTAAAATCACGGTGATCCACCTTAATTTTTTAAAAGCTACACCCTACAACTTTAGTAGAATCACAATGAATCACCGTGATTTTAACATATTTACCGTGACACCAAACATACACTAGCTGTCATAGGATTAATTAATAATTGTTATAAAATGTATGATCCATTTAATTAGGGACGCATGCCGAAGGTTTGAAGGGTTCAACTGAACTCTTGGATTTTAAAAAAAATGTAGTTAATTATATTCTATATTTTTACATTTTAAACCCATGATTTTTTTGTATCACTAGCTCAAAATATTCAAGAATTCAAAAATTTGAACCTCCTACTAATCATACATTGTATTTTATGAAAAAAAAAATCCACTTTATTGGGATAATCATATACTAATATTGTTTTAACACCTACTAATCATACCATATTTGAATGTCATTCATTGCATTTCATGAAAAACAATCCATTTTATTGGGATAATCAGATACTATTACTTAAAATTATGATTTTTTTTTTCAGGAATAAAATTATGATTCATATTTAAAATTATGATCCGATTTTTCTCGATTTTGAGCATAAAGTGAAGAGCAGTATAAATATCTTATTTAAAAATCAAATAAATGATATTATGCGTATTTTTTTTTTATTTGTTTTTAGAGCATTATGCGGAACTTAAATACATGTGTTAGAAATTAGAACACTAATTTGTTTGTTCGTAAAAAAATTTATTTTGTTTGTCTTTATTACTAAAACAAAAATCCTCTATTAGCAGCATAGATTAAAATTATGATTATTCTTTTGAGAAATTTAATTTTGTAATTTTTTTGCTAATATAATTTAAATTAATTAAAACTTGAACCATGGTAGTTTTTAAACATGGAATATACTTTCTCCAAATTTGTGATTCATTATTCTTATGAATAAATAAATATATTTATTAACTGTTGCTGCAGTAACATGAAGCTTTCATAGCTCAGTTGGTTAGAGCACCCGTTTAGTAAGCGGGAGGTCTTGAGTTCAACTCTCAATGAAAGCAAAATACCTTTTTTTCTAATCATTTTTTCACAACCAATATCATGCTTTGTCTTTTTCACTTTTAGCTACGAATTTCGTAGTTATTTTCATCAGAAGAAGCTTATTTTTATGGAACATTCCAATTGAAAATTACAATCATCATCAAGACTCATATTGTTTTAAAAAAGTCCTTGTTAATTCATATGCATTGATATCAGAGGTGCATCAACAAGTTTAAAAAAAAAATACAAACTCAATCTATTGAAAAGTTGTAAAACACGAAGGTGGAATTCTTGTACCACTAATACAATTTACATGACAGAAATTAAACTACATAACATGTTTGATGCTTATATACAATTATGTACATAAACAAAAGATTAAAATCTCTCTTCAACCTAGTCCTGTGTGTAGAAATCCTCACCGATATTTATTCTTTTCACTAAGAAATTTCATTGTAACTTGAATGTGTATAGGACTGTTTCAAATCTTGTGCAATGCCATTAAATCAAGATGGATTGGTGACCTTTGTTTTTGTTCCAATACAACTTTCATTGATAGACTTGATGGTAATAATTGGAGGAGGAAGTAACTCAAAGTGTGCTTTACTTTTTTCATCAAAACCACCTATGCAATTTGTGTCACCTCGACCATGCCAAGTACCATTTTGAACATTGTTCATCTCCAATGTTCTAGACTCCTGCATCATGTTACAAAGATTAAAAAAATTCAATACTATGTGTACGTATGAATACTTCAATTATATTATACTTCAAATTGAGAATAGATTGAATTTCGAAAATGACCTGAGATAATGTACAACAAGGGCAAGCAAAATGGTAAACACAATCGTCCAAGGAACTCTCACTATCCTGCATAGATAGTTGATGAAAGTATAACACATTATTACAAGAAAATAAATAAAATATATAACAATGTCATTACAAGAAATTAAATAGAAAAAAAATGCACACCTTGATGTTGAATTTCTTTCTTATTAGTGTCCGAAATAACCCTAAATATGCACCAACAAAAATAATGAAGGAAACAGCCAAATAGAGAAAGCAATGACGTCTTGTGACAGCAAAGGCGATGAAATTAACAAAGGCACCAATTGCTAGAATCAAATAAATTGTTGCCTACAAAATAAGACAAAGAAACTTCAAATTTCAGAGCAATATAAAATAAAGTGACAAATTAAACCTAGAAAATTGCAAAATCCATTAGTACTTGAATGATTGACTAATTAGTTTTCAATTAACTCAAGTATATACCTGAACGAAGCAAGAACCAAAACCAGCTCTCTTCATGTTCTTCCCAAATCGATAGCAAGGACAACTGCAACACCCAAATGTTTGATTGTTTAACAAAAAAATGTTTGCATTTCATTACAAAACAAATGAATAAAAAGGGCTGCAAAAATGGCCGAAAATGAACCATATGAATATTCCAAAAGAAAAAGAGTCAGTTCATGTTTGGATAAACGCGTTAAAAAAATTACGGTAACACCCCAATGTTTGAAGTTTTAAAATGTAGTTTTTGTTAAAATCATAGTGGCTACCATGATTTTTAGAATCTCAAACATGCACTTAACGTACAAAACATGAATGTAAATTGCTTACAATATGGATTCTAGAGCAACGCGACGATGATCAAAACAATCAAAAAGTTCACCTTCCCACATCCTCAAAACCCCACCAAAAACCCCACTTTCTTCCTCTTCTTCTTCCATGGATCCTAGCTTCCCCCATTTCCCTTGAGAAGCTTTCAAAGCCACAGAAGAACACAATACATCAAAGTCCAAAACTGCTTTGTTCTCCAACAATTTCTCCTTCTCTTCTACCTTCCTCTCTTGTTTCTCCAAATCCTCCATTGCATCAAATTTCAACATCCTCTCTTCCTCCTCCTTTTTTTTAACACAATCAAAATTTTATTGCAAATGCTAATTAATATGTTTCAAGACAACTTTGAGATTTTTGCTTTATAGGATTGTTAAGTATGGGAAAATATACAAGATAAGATAACGACGATTCTTTTGTTGTTGTTGGTGTGCGTGGACAAACTAATGAATCTTTTGAGTTGGCATGTAACAATAGTTGTTATTATGGGACCTAAAATATGTCTCCATTATAATGGGTGTAGCTGTTGCCACGTGTACATGTTTTTTATTGTTCTTATATTCTTATTCTTATTACAGCACCATAATTGTCCAGTCAAAAAGAATATCCACAATAATTGATAAATTGAATATATACTTTATTTGCAGTGGGTATACTAATATTTAATATTTAAATAGTTATTTTGGCTTCTATGTTGTTATTTTAGTGGTCAAACAGTCAACATAGTTTCTAAAAATAAATGAAATATCTAAAGAAGCAAAATCCATTCTTATCCACAAAATTTTTAGTTACTTCAGGCCATTGCCTATATAAATATTCCTTCTGCCTCCTCCCATATTTGATTATTGCTTTGATTTTGGAGAGGTAAGGTTGATACTTGACATTTTGGAATTGACCCTTGGATAAGAATTTTGCTGTACTAATAATAATATTATTGCATTTTTTGAGGAAAATAATATTATTGCATGTCAACGATAAGGTGGCATTTTAATTTTTTTATTGTTATTATTGGAATAATAATAGAAGTTGAAATCTTGTTTTTAAAAATATATAGTGAAAGTCCTTCAAAAAAATATATATAAAGTGAAAGGTTCTCTCTCTCTCTCTCTCTCTAGAGCAAAAATGTTCGAGTTTTTCTAGTAACACCTCAAGCAAATATATTTTATATTTATCTTTCCACAACCACTGAATAATTTTTTACAGTTTTTTTCTTTCAATTTGTTTTTTTTTTGTTTTTTTTACGGTTTTTTGCAACAATATCTATAGTTTGGACAGCTAAATTAATATAATAAAACGTGAAATTGATGGTAAAGATGCTGTGAAAAAAGATCTGTTAATCAGTTATTATGGTAACAAATAGCTATTCTGAACTAAAAATCCATTTACACGATATTTACACAGAGAGTATTTGAAGATCACATTAGATAAAACCTAGTTCTATGTTTCTTTCTTTTTAATAACACAATGAAGATTTGAAAGAATACTAACGCATATTCTACTTCCTCAAAATGTTTTAATTTTTTATTTATGTGTAAGAACAGTTTTCTCTTGTGGCTACCAATCCACAATATGGTCAATCTTCATTTTGACAACCATATAAGTGCTGAGTGATTACACTTCCAAAAATTTCTAAAATACTATATTTGTTTTTTTGAAATTCACAATATATAACACCGTTGAACAAACATATTTTTAAGACGTTATTTATTTTAGAAATGAAAACAGAAAACAAAGAAATAGAAAGTAAAAGGGGTCTAAACTAATCACTCATCCTTTTTCAAACTCTGACTTTTAACCATAAAACTGTTTAGCCAATGTTTCCACTCTTTGCTGTCTTGCAGTCCTCAAGATATCTTTGTTACAAGTTCATATTGTTTCAATTCCTTTTCACACGGTGTTGAGTATGACCTCTGTTGCGCCAACACTTCTAATTGAAAGTGTGACACGACACTTGTGATTAGATTGAATTATGTCATTTTTTCAAAATTTTATCGGTGTCGACATGTCCGTATCAGTGTCTTGTTCGATGTTCGTGTTTGGGTCCATGCTTCATAAAGTATGACTCATAGGCATATAAGAGGGGCAAGGGGCGAGGGAGTGAAGCGAGTGTAGCAACCTTCGTCTACCTGTTTGTTGTGAGGGGAGATTGGGGTGCAGGAGACGATAATCCCGAGGTACGGTACAAATGTATTATTGTAATTTGGATCGTATTATATGTGTATGGCTCGTAACACCGTAAAACCTAGTTCATTCAAGTAGTAATACAGAACTACCACTGCTCTGTAGTCACAGACGTAGTAGGCACACTTGACAATACTTCATAAACAAACGATCATGTCCATTGTCTTGTGATTTATTGTTTTTATTCTTCTTTTACTAATTGTTGTTCTAACACATGGAATATCAATGAAATTGTGTTGAGTCAAAACTCAGACGTGTTGTGCAAGTAATGTCATTTTGTGCTCATATTTAGAATGTTGTAAATTCTTGTGGTACTTGGATTGCACACTAAGTTATCCTGTAACTAACGAACACGATTGAGTTTCGTCAACATTAATTATCAGCAATTGTCAAACCTGATTTGAACCTGAAATTTTAAAAATTGACTTGAAGCTGCTTAAAAGTTTCAGGTTCTAGACCAAATAACATAAAAAAATTGCCTCATCCATAAAAGTTGCAACACACAACAATAATAATAAAAATAAGTGGCATTCAAATATGGCAACATCAATATTTAAGGTATGATGCAATCAATTAAAAATATACATTATTGCTTTGGACACCATAACAGCATCTCAGTCTATAAGGGAACCAAAAATACTAAGCTCAAATAATAACAAGTTCATACTAGGATTCTTCACACCTGAAAATTCCACAAACCATTATGTTGGAATCTGGTACATGTCTAAATCTGCTATTGTATGGATAGCTAACATAAACCAACCTTTGAAGGATTCTTCTGGGGCCACCATAACAATATCAGAGAATGGAAATCTTGTGATACTAGATGCACATGAAAAGGTTATTTGGTCAACAAATGTTTCTTTCTCAAATGCTGCAGCATCCAGATTCCATTGCCCAACTCCTTGATTCTGGAAACCTCGTACTGCTAGACAACAATACTAGAGGAAAGACAGTATGGGAGAGTTTCCATCATCCTAGTAACACAGCAGTTGCAACACTGAAAATAAGTAAAAATGTAAGAACCGGCGAGGAAGTGAGAATCTCATCATGGAAAAGCATCTCTGATCCATCCTATGGAAGCTTTTCTCTTGGTCTTGAAACTGGTTATGTTACTGAATTGTTCATATGGAATGGAGTAAGAAGAATTGGACAAATGGATGTTTGAGGAAGGAAACACTGCAGTGTGAGATGGTAAAAGTAATGGATCTAAAGACGAAAAATCAGATGGGTTTGTGAAGGTCGAGATGGCGAAAATTCCTGACTTTGCAGGATGGTCACCCTCCAAAGACGTGTTACCTGCAACGGATGGAGATTGTAGAACTCCTTGCCTCAATAACTGCTCTTGTATAGCGTTTGCATATGACGCTGGAGTTGGCTGCATGTTTTGGAGTTCTGAATTACATGACTTGCGAAAATTCTCATATGGAGGAGTTGATCTTTATATACGTTTAGCTTACTCAGAACTTGGTATGTATTTTCTTTCTTGTGGTCTTGAAAGTTGATTATTTTTTTATTTTTTTTGCAGTCTGTTCAACTTCATGTCAATTACTAGAGTATTGGAATTTTGATCTTTCTCTTAAACAGACGAAGCAAGAAACACGAGAACAATTATTGCAATCTCAGTTATATTTGGAACAATTCTTACATTTACCTCTGCTTATATTTTACGGAAAAGGAATACTAAACAATCAGGTAATCTGCAGCATTGTTATATCAGTTGTGTTATCCGAACAACTAAAATTTGAAGTGGTTAATGCATTTCAGATAGAAATTTAATTACTTTCCGTAGATGATTAATAAGTAAATTGGATGTCAAAACTCATTAGCCATCAACATAACTTCATTAACTGCGGACTTTGATGTGATTAACCAAAATTTTCAAGTGTTTAAATCTACAAGTAGTTGAACACCTAGAAATTATGGTTAATCATGTGAAAATTCATACTTAATAAAATTTCATTGATGGTTAATTAGTTGCAACACCTAATATATTTGTCCTGAAAATTGACAAGTTTTAGTCGCACAAAAATCATTTATGTATCAATTGTTTTTTTGTGTGCAATGATTACCTTATAGCTTGTTATAACATTCTTAGGAAGGCGAATAAAGCCTTGTTCGGTGGTTAAACTTTTTATAATGTTTTATTTTTCACTTCAACTAATAAACATGACTAACAATAGTATCATACATTTTAGCATAGGTGTAAGGGATATGGGAATTCACAGTGAGGGCAGGATTGAAGGCCTGAAATGTTTCCGAATGGAGGACCTAACATTTTTTAATTTTGGAAAGGTTGCCACAGCAACAAACAACTTTCACTCAGAAAATAAGCTTGGCCAAGGTGGTTTTGGTCTAGTGTACAAGGTAATCTGAATGTATCAAAGTTCATCATTATATTCCAAGTCACAAGCATTTCAATTTATAAGTTTTTCGATTTGATTTTTAGGGAAAGTTTGAAGATGGACAGGACATAGCAGTTAAAAGACTTGCAAGAGCATCCAGACAAGGGACGGAAGAATTTTTAAATGAAGTGGAGGTGATTTTTAAGCTTCAACACAGGAACTTAGTTAGACTTCTTGGCTGCTGCATTGAAGAAGAAGAAAAAATCTTGGTCTATGAGTATATGCCGAACAAAATCTTGGATTCTTATATCTTCGGTTAGTTCTCATCAATTTCTGCATATAGCATAGTTGACTTAAAGGGTGATTTAGCAGTAATATAGGTAAATGAAACATGTTAATGAGTCTTTATAGACTCAAATTTAGTGGTTCAGATATTTTTCATTATTGTTTAAATGCTCTCACCTTGTCTTACAGGTTTTTTAAGACTCAATTTCTCTGAATTATTTGTGCAGATCCATATAAACAATAAAGGCAACCAGCCTACATTTTAAACTTAAACTGATAGCATTTTTTTTCTTCCTGTTAATGTTTTTAGGCATGGCATGGAGATTATGGAACAGTAGTGACAACATTACATCACTAGTAGATTCACAAATGTATGATCCAAGGATTCACAAATTTATTTAGGTGTGTGCATATTGGACTTCTGTGTGTACAAGAACTTGTGAGAGACAGACCAATCATGGCCACAGTAATTTCAATGCTTCATATTGAGATTATGGATATTTATCCTCCAAGTCAACCAGCATACAATTTCAAATTTTGAAGGCATATAGGTAGCATAGTTACAAATTTATCTATTTTTTTAGGTTTGTATAAAGTTTATCTTTTAATTGGAACAAATTTGTTCATTTAACTAACCCTCGAAATTAAAGTAGCCTGTATTTCTTGTAAAAAAAAAGAAGTTAGCCTGTATTAGTTATAAAATTACTATATATGAAATTATGATTTTAATTCTAAAACATCTTCTATACATGAAAAAAACTTCATTGCCTCATAGGTGTGATTTTAATTCTAAATATGTCATATGGAATTTCTTCAAAAGTGAAACGCGTACTTATTTAATTCAATATTGTTAATTAGGTCATGGCTTTATGCGGTCAAATGATTCCATTCTGTGATGGACAATTGTTCTTTTAGTTGACACTTAC
>Ga0228710_1010800_pt1 | contig 12065 bp, 9 predicted proteins | sample MedpolnodulmetaG_FD_177995 | JGI IMG/M metagenome (GOLD analysis project Ga0228710, IMG submission 177995) | Root nodule microbial communities from Medicago polymorpha collected in Santa Monica, California, United States - pink nodules | ecosystem: Host-associated > Plants > Roots > Nodule...
TTTTGAGAAGATCGCAACTGAATCTTTGGAAAAAAATAATATCAAAATTAGTTTTTTTTTTATGACAAATATATCAAAATTAGCTCTTGACATTTATTTATACCGAGTCGACTCTCTATTTGTTTTTAGCAAAGACAAGATTTATCCATTTCAGAAATAATAAGCGAACACAAGTGGTCAGGTACATCAGAGAAAATGTAAGGGTTACGAAGCTCTAGCTATGTTATGAGCTACCATATTTGCCTGACATAAAACACGGAATAATTATTGTGGGATGCTAATAAGGTCTTGCATCTAAGATTATATCTCCAAAATCATTAAGAGAAGTAGAGGTGGTAATAATAGCATCAACAACTAGCTTACAATCAGACTCAAAAATAATAGACTACATGCCTTGATTGTAACCGAAGGTTAAGGCTTCAAGAAGGCTTAGAGCTTCGGCTTCAGAAGGGGAAAAAGTATATAAAGAATACTCAGATAATCCATAACGTAACGTCCTGAAGAGTCTCGAAAGCAAATGTCGAGCCCTATGTTGGTATTGTTGTTGAAGAGGGCGCAATATACATTGCATTTTAAACTGGAAAGAGGAGGTTTAACTCAATATTCATCCTGATGTATAATCTGGTTGGGCTGTCTCGCTCTTTGTAAACAGCGCCATTCATGAAGTGAATTATGCGCTCGCTGAATGATCAAAGGTGAGGGAGTGTCAACGCCTTCCCATAGTTTAGAGTTTCTACTTTTCCACAGACTCCAAAGAATCATAGACGCCGTTTCTATTTTATTGTAATAAAAATACTAATTTGTTTTTCATATGAAAAAACTAATTTTGTATTTTTTTTTATCGAATCTAAACTATGAGAATTTTGTGAGGAACCAAATATGTTTTTACCTTTTCTTTTTAGATTTATTAAAATATTTTTATTTTGACAAATTAAAAAGAAATTTCTTTATTTCAAAACAATATCATTCTATTGAACCAAATCAATTCAATCCAATTTATTATTTATTAGTTTGATTTAGTTATTTTGGATCTCATAGAAAATTTGGAAAATTCGGACAAAAAATTAACCAACAAATTTTTACTGGTTCATATTTTTTCAATGAATCTCGTCTATATGGAGCATATAGTTTTGTGTCATTTTAGTTTTTATATCTAGTGTAGGCTTTGGGAATGAAATATTTATAAGACAGGAGAAATGTAACATCCTGGATAATTAACGATTAAATTTTGTACCCCTTACCTCAGTAATTTTGTAAAGATGGGTTTGGTCCAATATAAAAATCTAATATTTATCGTCATAAATTAAAACTTTAGAATAAACCATCAATTTAGTTGCTATTTTTTTTACTTAGTTAGTCCCTAAACTATATATAATAAGTAGTCTCTAAACTAAATGAAATCCTTATTTAAAAAAATAAAAAAAACTAAATGAAATCCTTCAGTCCATGTCATCTTTATAGTAAGAATGAACTAAATTGATGAATTTTCATGTATGTTAATTTAAATTATATTATACATCATATTCATAAAGTATTGCGCATTATGCTGTAGCATTCAGTTTTTCAGTTATAGTAGTTGTTTGCCGCAACATTTTTTTTTTGTCGTGTAATCTAGTGGCTAGATTCATACACATTATGTGTGGAGAAGTGGGGAATCCGAAGTTCGAACCCTGACCCCTGCACAAATTATCTCTGGTAGCTACCAATGGAGCTACACTTACAGGAAATTCAACTATTATATATGTTACACATATCATTTACTAGTCATAACTGATTTGTGCTATAACTTATAATTACTATTAGTTCAAGCTTCAATTTCAGTTGCATAAATGATAAATATAGCATAGGGTATCTCCATTTAGATGGGTGTTTTTAGGTGTGAGACATATTCATGTAAACTCTGTATCAACTTGATTTTGTAGTTCTTCCTCGTCGTAGTGAATAGTGATTAATTTTGCTCTATCTTTCGTGTATCGGTCTCCAAAACTGACCTCGTATATATGGACATGGCGCCTCTAAAGTGAACAATTCATTTTAGAGAGTAAATTGAGGAATATTAACCGTGATAAGCGAATTAATAGTGGATAGTATGTGCACATGCATAACAAATCATTAGTAGTTACATCATCAACCATTGATTTCTCACTTCGCTGATACTAACTACTCACTTTAGAGGAATCAAATCTCGTTTATATCTACAAACTATATTTTCCTTCTCTTCTTTTAATTTCCTGCATTTTCTGCTTTAGAATTATGGTTGTTCTTGCTACTGATTTTATAGTTTTGTGATTATTCTTGACAGTTTTTCAAACCCACAGCATTTACATCTATAATTGAGATCGAACATCTTGGACCCCATACTAGTCACTTATCACATATACAAATAAAATGCATCACTTAGAAGGCCATGTTTCTGTGGAAAGATCTAAACATAAGATATAAACAAGAATATGAATCATGAAGTAATATATGTCATTTTGGTGTATTTGCTACACTGACTGATTTCCATTTATGAAGTTAATGTCCAAGAAAGGCTTTGCTTCTCCATATTTGAATGATTTTGACCAAAGCAACCTTTGTCGTCTATCTGCTCCTTTTCCATGGCACTTATATTCACCAAAAACTGCAGTCCTGAATCACATAATGCTTATGTTATGTTATAAATCTGCAGCACTAGAATAGTGATAAAATGTAAAATCAAATGTACAAGCTATGAAGCACTAACATTACGCCACTTGTATAACATGTCAAAATAGAATAATTGGATAGAGAAACTCTTCGGTAACTTGAGTAAATTACTCGAGTAGTCTCCCCATGCTCTTCCGAGGTACACACTTACTGTTCCTCTAATACTGCATCCTACAAAAGAAAATTATGTGTCTTGAAGTGGCAAATCCTTATGATGTGCTGCAATTGCTGCATAGTTCACAGCTGTTGACTGAAGGAGACACTCAGGGTCTGACAGGGTTTCAAAGCGAAATATTTTCTAGAGGGGTATTTTTTGGATGCACCAATTGGGCACAATCATAATTATGCGTGGCATAACATCCGTTCTTCTCAAATTTTGTTGGAGAAAGGCTATAAATTGAAAAATTGGAGATGGTTCTCTAGAGAACATTGGTCATACTCCATCGCTCAGGTGTAAGGTTGATCCTAGGGCCATCATACCATCAACTCAGTTTGGCTTGAACATGAAGATTAGAGCTCTTATAGATGAAAATAATGGAAGATGGAAAGAGGATTTAATTCGTGAAGTTTTTTCACCTCGAGATGTTATGCACAAGGATGAATTCAATAATCAAGAATATGATTACCTTATTAGTAAAACTATAAGAGCAAAAATTTCCTTTTTTTGTCCAACAACTATGAAGTTGTTTTTTTCTAGGCAACCAACAAATGGTAGTACCAGCATTAAGTCTTTTCGTTACAGCAGTTTGCTGCAACATTCCTGTTATTTATGTTATATCAGCAGTCGAAACTGATTTAACCACATTCTGTTATTACTACGATTAGTTCAAAGCTTGTATTACAGTTACTTATATTATATATAGCATAAGGTATCTCTATGTAGATAGGTTTTTATATTCATGTAAACACTCTACATTATAACAAAATTAGAAAGAATGAGTGATCATAGAGAAAGCGGCGAAGATAGGGTGTTGAAAGGACTTGGATGATATTGTATTGTTTCTCAATAATGGTGATACAAAGAGCCAATGAGACTCAGTTATACCGACTTGATCTTCCCTGCTTGGTGATTCATTTTGCTCCCTCTTCTATTAAATTCCGGCACTTTTACATTTTGTAGTTTGGAACTTTGATTTGATCTTGCTACTATTTTTCTGATTTTGTGGTTATTCTTAACAGATTCAATATCTCGGACCCCATACTAATCACTTATCACATAAACAAAGAAACATCATAACTTAGAAGACCATGTTTCAGTGGGAAGATATAAACACAAGACTTTTTTTTTTTCCATTTGTTGATGTGTAAGTTCATAAACAAGGAAATAATTAATGTAGTAATATATGTCATTTGATTGGTGCATTGCTACACTACAGTCTAAGCCATTGGTTTCCATTTATGAAGTTAACGTCCAAGAAAGGCTTTGCTTCTCCATAGCTGAATTGTTTTGACCAAGGCACCCTCTTTTTTATCTTTGCTCCTATTCCATGGCACTTAAACTCACCAAACACTGCAGTCCTGAAACACCATATACTTATGTCAAATCAATTGTAGAACAACGGACACCGCACATGACACTAACACGTCATCACCAGTATTAATTTGTCAAAAAAGAATAATCGAATGTAACCACTATGTCGGTGTCATGTCACCGGTTGGTGTCATAAATTATCACGAAGTGTCGGTGCTACATATACAACGAGTAAAGTTGCACTTACTGATTTCTTTCTGGATGATTCCATGATGACCATCCTTCTGGAGTAATAATATCATCCATATGACAATTTGAGTAAATTACTCTCGAGTAGTCTCCCCAAGCTCTTCCAAGGTACACACTTCCTGTTCCTCTAATACTGCATCCTACAAAAGAAAAACCTGTATCTTGAAGTGGTGAATCCCTATGATGTGCTGCAATTGCTCCATAGTTCTCAGCTATTGATTGAAGCCTACACTTCTGATAAGTATACAAACAGAATCATTCAATGTTCCAAAGATGAAACTAGTTTTGTAGTTTTAGTGAGGAAAAAAAACATAGAAAATGATCATTTTACTTTACCTCATAGAGTGATTTTGCATTGCCAAAGATGAAATCAACTTTTCCTTGGATGAGACACTTGTAGAAGTAATGAGTTCCTGTGTTGTCCAAGAGAGTGTCTTGTGTTCCTTTAATCTTAACTTTATAAAACATTGCTCTTTCACTGTCTACCCTTAGTGCCACTGCTTGCATTCCTCGTCCACCTGGTGATGCAACCACTGTATTCTGCATCCACCGTATAAAGATCGTCAACTTCTAAACTTACAACTTCTTATTTATTAATCTTAAATTTTGTGACAAAAAATGATTTTAAATTATAGTCTGCAACAACAATTTTGGACACGACAGCAATAGAAATGTTCTGGAGGTCTTTATAATTAACCATATAGCGACTGAAGGTCTAGTTGTATCGCTACATTTGTCCGCAATAACAAGGATCACAACATAGCTGTAACTACAATTTAGAACTATGCCAAAAATTATGTCTTTACTTACCTCAAAAGTAACCTCAGTTGCACAGAAAAAATCGGATTCAACTGCTACAGTTGCTGAACCATATGTCCCTAATTCTTGACCATTTGGACCTCTGTCCGATGATTTACTATTCCAAGTGATCACAGGACTTGCTGTGAGATTTCTTCTACCTATAAATGATATGTAAGGCTTTGTTTTTGGCACAAACACTCTTTCTCTGCACAAATTGTACATAAACCAATGGTTATAAAGAAAGAAAAAAAAGAACAAATCACGTTCCTACCTCCGTAGCACCGACAATTTTCATCAAATGTGTGTCCAGTGTCGGTGTCCGACACATACAATCACACTGAGTTAATTCATTTTTCTCAAATTATGAAAGGTGTCAACATGTCATTGTCGTGTCTGTGTTGGTGTTTCATAGTTTTCTACAAAAAAAAAAAATGATTATGTAATAACAAACCTGTAAATTCCTGGGAAAATGTAGATTTTGACTCTTCGTTTGTTCCCATTAGGAACCAAATCAACTGCACCTTGAACAGTTTTAGAATCTCCCTTTCCATTTTGATCAACCACAATTACTCTAACCTCATTGTTTTGAACATTATTGCTCTTCTTCACAACGAACCTTTGTTCATTCACAATCAAATCTTCCCAACTAATGTAATTCCTAATACCCCCTTTAACACATTCTGCTAAATCCACCTCAACCATCATTACAACAAAAACCATAAAAAACAAAACAGCAACAACTCTACAAGACAACATCATTGTTAGTTTGTTTGTCACATAAGAAAAATGTTACACTTTCTAATGTGTTGTTACGTTTCAATATGAATATATATCATGTTATGTTATGTTATGTTATGAGTATGAAATGAAACTTCAATATGAGATACATAGAAAGATTGTGTAACGGTTTTATTTTTTATTAGAGTTGAAGCATGAAGTAGCTGATTGTAATAAATAAATAACCAAGAGAGCGTTATGGTGGTGTGATAATGTGATACCGTCAGTTACAATCTTTCTAAGGTTTTCATAATAATAACACAACTTTGGTAATGGAAATTAAATAAACTTTGGTTTAGCTTATGAGTTTAATTCAAGGAACATAAAGAGAACTTGTCTCTTCAAATTGAACTTTTTTGTTTTTAAAGATGAAACATTAAATAGATAAAAATGGGACTATGTCTAAATTGTGTGATTTATTTTTAAACATGATCACAAAAATAGTAAACGGTTGATGGTATATGGCAACAAGAGCGGTTGTATTATTCATGGGGTTTAGGCATATTGGGTGCAACTGCTTCCCACTATGTTATTGAAATTGAAATTGCATTTTAAAAACTTTTGTTTTTCCCTCCTTTCAAATTTGATGAACCACCAAATGTTCTACTTGCTCAGCTTTTTTATATTGAAAATAAAATAATTAATTTGACTTGTTTGAATTATTTAATTTTCAGATTAAGTGGCTGAAACATATGAATTTGTGATGAATATTTGATACTATGTTTTTTATGTTGAACGGTTACTACTTATTTGGGTGTCTTAAGATGAGAAATCATGAGTACACAAATTATTATTAAGAATAATGTTGGTCCCACCTTAACTCTTTTTTTAGGAAAGTGACAACACAACACTTATTTATTATTACATACTTTTTTTTTTGAGTAAATTATTACATACTTGTATGCCACGAGATGAAATCAAATACGTAAAATGCAAGTGTAATTATTGTATCAATATAACAAACCACACACACATACATGTCAATTTGGGCTTGCATAATAGATTCTGGTAATAGCTTATCACTAATGAGAAGTTTTTTTTTGGTTCAAAGGACTAATGAGAAGGTTTTAAGTACAGAGCAGTTAAGAAAGCTGGATAAATAAAAATTAATAAGTGCATAAATATAGCTATCAGATAATCATAGATTGTAGTAGTTATTGCAACAACTGAAAAAAGATTGTAGCAGTTACGAAAATCAATAATTCATCAAAGAATAACCGGAGTCAATTGATTATTACGTACCATTCCATATTCCTGCATTTTTTACAATACCAAACTACTAATTCTTCCTTCTCCACAATCACTTGTACATTTACGGTAAAAACAATTAATAAGATGCACTCATGAATCATGAGTCATGAGGATGCTTCAAAGTCTTGATAAGGATATGGTGTGATGAGTACCATGACCTTATGTCTATGCAATAATAACATACACATGCTTCCATCACTCGTAATATGGCATAATTGGTTAGGTTCGTACATTGATTAGTATGAAATTGCTTAATTTAGTTTAATGTTTTTCTTAAAAGTCATCTTCAAAATACTTATATCAAGATTACTTTTATTTTAATCAATAACGAACTAAGGTTATAATGGAGATGAAAAGGTTATGAATAGACCTTTCAAACATGCTAGTGATATAATAGGAATGTGTAATATTTTTTTAAGGGGGTGTATTTTTTTTTTGTTCTTGACAAAAAAAGTGTACAAACTCAATGTTGAGTGCTTGGTTCAGCTAAAAAACTGTAGTCATTTTTTCCTTGAGAAACTTAGGAATAATGTACCTCATACGACTCGGTTTTCACAAGTTTCCTAAACTTACCAAATTACCTACACAAGCTGGCTGGATGACAATTGATTATCTAAAATTTTAGTAAGCTCCTGGCAAACTCAGATTCTACCGGTAAAGTGTAGGTTGAGTTTCTTGAAATTCCGACAAGCTCAAATCTTAATTTTGTTGGGAAAAGGTATTTACAAAAACATTGAAGTTGACTTGGTCGAATTTAAAAACTTGTATTTCCTTTTGACAAACTGTTAAATTTGCCAAAATCTAAATGTGTTTTGATAAACACAAATTTTGATTTTGTTGGGACGGTTTCTCAATTCCTATTCTTGATAAAAACATATATCATGTATTGAATGAACCAAAAAAGTAAAGAGTTGTTTATATTTAAGACCAAAGAGAGTATATTATTTTCGTAGGACCTTACTTTACACACTAATGATAGGTTTTTGTAAACAAAAGCACAATAATGATAGATTTTTGCTTAATAAAGAAAATAACACTACTGATGATAGGAAATGCCGTTCAAAATACATTTTAAGTTTATTTAATAATATTCGTGTGTTTGTTGAACTAGATTGTAAGCTAGTCGTTGGCATGTCCAGTAGACTGAGTCATAGGATGAGGTTTAGCAATTTATCGTAGACTCACAATGATTTAAACCAATAAGAGAATGAGTATTAGAGAGAATGTTTAAAAGAGAGTGTTGCTAGCATTACTCTTTAGTAAAAGAGAAATGCTGGCAACATTCACTTTTCAACACTCTCTCTAGCACTTCCTCTTTTATTGGATGAAATCAATGTATATCCCACTACTTTGTGTGAGTTCAATTTTCAAAGTGTACACCCACAATGATTTAAACCAATAAGAGAATGAGTATTAGAGAGGGTGTTCAAAAGAGAGTGTTGTTAGCATTCCTTTTGACAATAAAAAACCCATCATTTCATTCATCATAATGTTTGTAATACAAGATGAAATCAAATCAAAAATTCGATAACAAGCATGCAATCTTGACACCCTTATTAAGCTATGTCCGACAACATTAACTTTATTTCCTAACAAAACCTATCTTTACGTTTGAAAATTGTTGTAAAAGTGACTTACAATCAGCTACAATATTGCCAAATTATGCTTGACTGTTATTCCTATCACATATGATGTCAACCACCGGTCTACAATTTAGTAAAATGTGCACATATGATAGTCTCAACTGTCCAAGCCAAATAATGGTGTCTCGTAAACCAACTGCTTCCACTTCTTGTGGAGGAGGACTGCCTTCAAGAAGGATAAAATAATGGGTAAATTACACCGATCTCCCCTGAGGTTAATGTAAATACAACCAACACCCCATCTATTTTTTCAAAATTCATTCACCTCCCCTCCGTTAGAACCATCCAACTTCTGTTACATTGAAATTAAAACACCTGTACCAAAAAATATATTAAAACACGTTGTTCTAAAAACTTTATTTGTTATTCTTCAATTGTAGTAACCACCTTGTTAAGATGAGGATGTGAATCAGCAAACTCTTGAGTATATGGAGGCAGATTTTCAAAATCAATCCCATTTTTTTATTAAGAAAAAATCATCAAAATCTTCTTAAACCTTTTTATTTTTTTGAAAAAGCAATTCTTAAACCTTTTTTTTTCTTCCAGTAAATGAAAATCTTTCGTGTATCTTTATCTTCTCAATTCAATGACATGAAACAATTGAATCACCAACACCATTCATATCACTTACAAGATTCAAATTGCCAATTGATTTATAGTATAACATCTTGCGGAGATATTGGTAATTTTGAATAAAAGGATATTCAAATAAAAAACTTTTTAAATGTTTGTAATACCTTTGTTGAATGTTTGATCTACTCATATTTGAATTCAACAATGGAAGTTTGTACTCGTTAAATGTTAATGGAAAACTCTCTAAAAAAAGATAGCGGAAAAATTAACGGTGTTAGAAGTGGAGGAAGGTGTTTGTCTATTTGATGAAAACTCAAGGGAGGTTAGTGTAAGTTTTAAAACTAGAGGGGATGTCAGTGTCATTTTAATAAACCTTAGGGAAGGTGGATGTAATTTTCCCTAAAATAATTACATAGTTTTTGGTTGACTTTTTTACTTTCAATTATACACATAAACAAATTTATACAAAAAAATGTTATATTCTTAATGTCTTTAAAAAAGATAAAAATTTATATTAGATTCGTTATATCATTGATGTCATTGAAAAAAACATGTATTGTGTTTTTGGTAGTGGCCGAAGTTCGAACCTTAAACCTTGCATATATTATGCATTGTCCTTGTAAACTTAGCTAATCTCACGGGAAAAAAATGTATAGTTTGTTACAACATAAAAAATACAAAATATTTATACTTATAATTTTAATCAAAATAATTTTAAATAAAATCAAAATTTTATAAAAACTATTGTTTGTAATTTTTACACAATAACATAATAAAAACGAATGACACATGAACACAAAATACCCATTGTCGCAATGATATATAAGAATATATATGTGGAGGGGCCGGAGTTCGAACCCCAGATTCTCCATTTTTCCACACATAATGTGTGAGTCTTTTTTTTGGTAGTGGCCGGGGTTTGAACCCCGGACTTTACATATTTTATGCATTGTCCCAACCAACTGAGTTAAGCTCACGAGGACACATAATGTGTGAGTCTAGCCACTAAGCTACTTGACCCAAAAAATAAGGAAAATTGTTGTTGACACATATGATAGAGCTGAAAAACACATGTAAAAGACAAAAATACCCCTGCTGCAGTTAACTACCGAAGTTCCTTCGGCAGTTAACTGCCGACGAAAAAAGAAAAAAAAAAAAAAAACCTCGGCACTTAAGTGCCGAAGAACTCATCAATTGTTTTTTAAACCAAACAACAATATCAGATCTCAAAGACAACAGCAATATTTTCATTTGCAGAATCACTGGCTTTTTCTCCTCTTTCCTTGATTCATGTTTAAAAAATTCCTCGATTTTGTTTTTATATATAGTTTAGTTCTTTATGTTATTTATATTTTCAATATAAGTTTGTTCAATGTGTTTTAGACTTTTAGCCGCATAGCGTGGTACATTGTTACTTCCCCGATTCCTTTTGAAATTTTGGTTAAGAAAATCGTAAATTTTAATTATGTCATTTTCAAAAATTTAAGTTACATTAATTATTCTTTTACTAATAATACTATTAATTATTTATTGTTAAATGAAATTGGTGTTCTAAAATAATAGACAATTAAGGGTATCACTTACAAAATACAAGTAATTTAATCAAAAAATAAATATTTAAGAAAAAACAAACATTATTTATCAGTTTTTCTAAAATATAAACACAATACTATATGTTTTTTTTTGAAGAAATCAAAATGGGATATATTAACAAAGGCGATGTAATCTCATCAGTACAAGACGTACCGACGAGAACACCCCAACCAAAAAAGTGTCATACAATGTATTTACAAAACTATGGTCAGTCGAGGCCCAAGCACTGCATAGGGTCCGACCACCAACTCTGAGTGTCATACACAAACGTAGTGTTTTTAGTTTTTAGCCACCACAAGGAATGAAATTTTACTTTATCTAAAAGCTGTAAAATAGGCGTTTCTACGTTGTTGAAGATCCGATTATTACGCTCTCCCCATATCAGCCACACACAAAGGAGCCAAAGTAGTTGGAGAAACGATTTGCGATACTTTGAAGAACCTGTACAGTGTATAAATTGGAAGAAGTGATCAATTAAATTGAGGGGATCCACTCCAGACACACCAATCCACGACCTGATATGCTGCCATAATGACCCGAAAACATCACAATGAAGAAACAAGTGGGACGCTGTCTCCGCGTGACCGCACCCTGATACACACGTGTCTCCCTCAATCGAAACAATGCCGCGCTTATGGAGGTTGCTTCTGGTCGGCAACCGGTCCTTCAAGAGACGCCAAGCGACAATAGACACCTTTAAGGGAACCTGCTTATGCCACACTAGGTCTCTAGTCGCATCAAAAGTGGAAGTGACCGCCTCTGTGAGAATCTGATAGGCACCCCTCACCGTGTAGCCTTCATGAATGTCTGGATCCCACTGCCACTTGTCAATAGTATTAGCCTGCACAGAAACACCATCAAGTAATTGTCTACACTCCGCCAACAGTTCTTCTTGTTGAGGCAAAATCCCAAATTAATTTTAAAGATAATAAACTTTAATGATTAAGGATTAAATGGACTTTGATTAATTCTTTGGTATTTAACTTGTGCTCTTGAGTGTTTTACTAAGACAGGAACAG
>Ga0228710_1010804_pt1 | contig 12059 bp, 10 predicted proteins | sample MedpolnodulmetaG_FD_177995 | JGI IMG/M metagenome (GOLD analysis project Ga0228710, IMG submission 177995) | Root nodule microbial communities from Medicago polymorpha collected in Santa Monica, California, United States - pink nodules | ecosystem: Host-associated > Plants > Roots > Nodule...
AAAATAGTCCAATGTCCATACAAACTATTTTTCTGGGTATGGTTACAAAATAACAAAGCAGAAAAGAACAAAAAGAAAATAAATTCTTCTAAAAAAGAAGAAAAGAAAAACCATATATAGAAGGGAACTTAGACCATCCATGATACAAGAGTCTTAAACATTTAAGATTACCTTTATTGGAGAGAAAAATTGTTGGAGTCTTCCTTAATACCTCCAATATTAAGTGGGACTCACACTTACTTCTATTAAAAAATGGGTCATATTATCTTGTGCCCTTATGGCACATGTTAAGCATTAAAATTTTTAACACTAATGGTAAATATTAAATGAAAAAAATTAATATTATATTTTTTAAGCAATAAATTAACACAATCTCCGATACATAATTTCTATTAATGGAATCCTTAACATGTGCCCTAAGGATACAAATTAACATTTCCCTTACAAAATTATGAATGAGTGATGTATACACGTGAGATCGTCGGAGAAGTGACTCCATATTCGATAGGAGATGATCCCGGTAAACAATAGAAATCCAATGAGAGCCTTGTTTAACCATATTCTCATCTTTCTTTATAACATCTAATTAAGTTATAAAAAAAAAAAAACTTAATTGAGTAATATTTGAGTCTCAAATTGGTACTTTCTTCTACAAAAATAACTGGTACTTTTTATATGTTAGGATCAAATAAGTCTTTTATATGTTAGGATGAAATAAGTCTTCAAATATTTTCTTTATAAATTATAAACAGTCTTCATATTTTTTTCTCAATAGAGTTTGAATTTTTACTCTAATTAGTGTTTTACTTCTTTATAAATATTTTTTTAAGAAGTTAAAATGAAATTAAATTAAACACCGAGAGTAGTTTATCTCGCACAAGGTGTGCAAAGACAAAAACTCTTCAAAAAAATACAAGATCAGGTATCTGTTACCAAACAAAACAAAAGGAAAAAATGACAAGAAGACTACTCCCTAACACGCATACAAATTAAAGGGTGTCGCCACCAGTCATTATAACTGAAAGCTAAAGTTAGCCTATTCGCCCTTAACCAAGAAAAAGATACCAACTTTACTTTGTCTAATAATTGAACCAAGTATAGTGCTTTGTTTTTGAAGATCCTATTGTTTCTTTCCTTTCAAACTGTCCAAACGCAAGCGTGCCAAATAACTCTAAAGAAAGAATGCGTAAATCACGATAACCCCGCCATGTGACCAAACTGAATTAGATGCTCACGAACAGTGTCAGGAGAAATGAATGATATACGAAGCCACTGATAAACTCCGTGCCATACACTGCCAAGTCTATACTATATACTCCTAACTATTTTTTTTCCACCACCGTAGGTTTATGTGACTGGTGCACTTTTTATTAATGACAACAAACTAAAATAACATGAGAGAAAAGATGGAGGGTGAACCCAAATTAACAAAAACCCATTGAGACGGTCTCAATTTGCATTCATGTGATAATTCATATATAGTTAATCAAGCAACGCACCTTTAATTTCATAAAACAAAAGAGACCAAACTAACCTGAAATTCTTTCTTCCTTGTTTCCTTGGTCCTCTTCTAACACTGTTTTTTCTTCTTCTTGTTCCTCTTATATTTTTTTAGGTGAGTTCTTGATCCTTTGGAAAACATTTTGGATTTGGCACTTTGCCTTTTCTATACCCTCTCTCCCTTTTCTATTTGTCTCTATCTTTTTGGACCATGTGACATCACATTCATGAGAGTTTTCTCACTTTTTAATATAAATGAGAGGTTGTCTTGTCCCTTCCATAAAAAATAATAATAGTAAAATGAGAAAACAAACAGAAACTTAACATCTTTCAGCTTAACCTTATATGAACGATGACATTTTGTGTTCTATTGAATAATGAATGATTGGAGAATTATAATAGTGTATTTGTATTGGATACACAAACAAAATCCTAACCGACTAAAAACAATCCTAACCGACTAACAAAGTATGTATAGACTTGGTTAAATAAGAGAGAACAAAAAGGTGGTGCTTCAAGGTGGGTGCTTCTAGTCATTTGCCTCCCTAGCTCTAGTGGTTCTTTTCTCGTTTTTTGGGGTTTTATCTTTGTTTTTCTTTCCTTGTTTCTGCTTTTAATTTTTTTGAGGGTTTTGGTTTTGTTCCCCTCACTCTTTGTTTTTCTTTCTTTTAATATATGATTAGGGTTTTGCAGCAGGAGACCCTTCTGCACCCCTTTTTTGCTTAAATAAAACAGAGAGAACAAAAAATTGTTTAGTTGAGTTTGACTATGTCAATACTATTGTCTAACAATTTTTTATTTTTTTTACTCTAAATCAGAAAATTGTATGGAGTGTAGCAGATGGTGGTTGCAATTGATGTTGCTACTCTGAACCGGTTTGATAGGAAAAAGATAGGAGTGCTATCAGCATGTAACACTCTTTTTAACAACTCTCTCTTATTAGAAGAATTATTGTAGGTCCTAATATTTTGAAAACGAGACCCTAGTGTTGCTAACACGTTAAAAAAGATCATACAACACATCAAAGGGTAGTTATAGAGGGGAGCTAAATTTCTCTTTGATACACCCAATATTATCAATAAATTTGCTAGAATGTTTCAATTTGATAGAATGATTCAATTTATACGGTCCATTCAAAAATAAAGTTCAACATATATGCATCAATTAATTAGTCTAACAAATCATATATCTGAACTTTCATTCATTCTTTCCAAGATTTGATAAATTTGATAGAAATATAAAAAACTAGCGAGTCATGATGGACCATAGATATTTCCTTCAAAATGAAGTACAGCTACAAACAAAGGTGAAGGATATTACTTCACTTAACCTATTTGATGGAAAGGAAAGTTTAACTTGTTCAAGTTACTACCACTCAAAACAACAATGTCCAAAACAGATGCATAAACTCTGTCACTTTAATAAACATGAACTTTAAAAACCAAATCTTTCTTTTTAATCAATTCAAAGACACAAACATCTCCTGATTTCAGTCCACTTTCTCTTGCAAATAAGTACCAGCCCGCGGAAAGGCGACGGCCATTTTTGCCCTCATAAGAACGAAGTAGTTTCACATTCCATGATCTTTTCCCAATCAGCAGCATCACATTCTTGTCCTTGTTCTCAATAACCCCTTTTAAATCTGGTACAGACTGCATAGTATAATACTATTATCAATCATCATAATTTATAATCACAGCATAACATATATATAATGTATATACACGTATCACTGCTTAAATGAATAAACGTAGTAAAAAAATTTTGTTTGAGCCTCCTACCAGTTGATTTGCTTCCAGATGACTGGGCTGTATGAGAACTGTGAAGAAAGGATTGCATGAGATGAAATTTTGAGCTACTTGCTGAGCTCTAACATCCTTTGGCCAATTCATTGATGAAGTTCTTTTAGTAGTCTTCTCATGATCACCTGCATATATGTGTGCAATGTAAAACAGAGAAGAAACTCTTGGGAGAGTATCAATTCATTATGTATACTGAAAAGAAAATGAAGAAACCAAACCAAACCTCGAACTTTCTTATGTGGTCGAGGAGAAACAAAAGGTGGTCTTTGTCTGGCCTTCTTCCGATTAAGCCATTCATCCAAAATCTCAACTGATTCATCATCACTATGGTCATCAACATTGTCTTTTTCATCATCAGTGTCACTTGAAGAATCATAATCTATTTCTACTGCATTCTGGTCAAATATGTGTACATCAAACTTGGAAGTTCTTTTATATTCAAACACCACCAAAGAGCCATGTCCAAGAGAGTAATTTTCAGTAAAAGTTTTCCACCCCTTTCCAAACCAAATCTCACCATTGATTTTTTTCCAATAAACTTTCCATTTAGTGCCATTAGGAGCCTTGATCAACACTGGATTTGATAGATGAACTCCATGTCTCCTAGTAAACTTAGTTGGTATTTGCTGTAAAAATTACAGAACACCTTTGGTCACTAAGAAAAAGGCGTCAAATACAATTATTCTTTCTACAAAGACAACAGTGATAGTTAACTAAACAATATTCATGTGTTATGTGTGTATCCATAATAAAATTTCTAGTGCTAATATTTTGATTAGTTGAAAAGTTCTAGTGCTAATATTATAAACAGAAAATATGTGAAATGCAAATATAACATGTTGCATGTGTGATGTGTGGTTATATGCTAAGAATTCTAAAGTAAATGGTACTAATAGGAATGCTAACCATCCTTTGAAGATTAGTCTGGAGGATGATCTTGAAGAAACGGATGGGGAGAGTAGAATTTCCGATGGCCATGGATGAAAGAGTGTGAAGTGATAATGAGATGTTGGATTTTGTCACTCTTCTATACTAATGACATATTTAAGCTAGCAAGCATGGGCCATTACCCTCCAATGACTATATGATGGTGGTCTGAACAAGCAAGCTCTTTATTTGTTGATGGTTATAATTAAGCTACCTGTCAAATGTCATTATTACATCTACAAAAATAATCGTCCGACTCTTCATATTTGATAATCAGAATTGTAGTATTTCCTTGGGTACCAACAACGTGTTTTTTCTTTGGATAGGAGTATTAGAACATCCACAATGGAGACGCTCAATCTTGAGGTTTTAAACGGGTCTCACGTGTACACATCACTTTAGGTCTTAATAGTATCTAATAGGTATCAATCACTCCAATACAGACCGGGAGTGGATCCTCTCCGGTAGAGATCCCTCCTGTTTTCTCTCGTGTCTAACAATCCACATTTAATTACACTCTCTCCCTTTTTATTATTATTAACACAGAGAAATACTTGCCTACGATCGAACACAACAGGTGGACTTTAGAAACAACAAATAAGAACATGATAGGTCATTATTATTTCTTTTAGAAAAATTAATTAATATGAAAAATGGAAACCATCATCGTTCTTGTCCATCGTGTTACATATCATGTATTGAGTTTCCATTAATTACACAGTAGAAGCCATCTTCTTGTTTCAACAATTTATCTCCAATATGAATATATTGTGTTATTATGTCCAATATGATTCTAAACAATATGAATATAAACCGTGTTATTTAACCCCCTCGCGGACGGTGATTTCGATTCTGCAACCTGCATTATTTTACAGGACATTCAATTTTATGCGTGGCTGAACCACAATTCTATAGCGGTGGTTGCTCGATATTCATTGGGCGAAATCACGGAGACTCCGACGTAATGACCATGGTGGTCGTGTTCTTCTGAGAGAGAAGGAAAAATTTCAATGAAAAATAAGGAAGACAACATGACTTGTTTTTCAAATTTTAATTACTTTTTATTTATTGTTTTTCAAATTTTAATTACTTTTTATTTATTTAATGTGTTGTAATCATTTTATTGGGTGTGTGCAAAAATGAGGTGTTAGGTGCGCTTCCATGTAAGTATTTCTCATTAACACATTCTCTCACCTATTTAATGGAGGGCTTAGATTACAAATGAGATGAAAAAAACGAGAGACAATCTCCTCCCATAGAGACCTCTAACAAAATGTTTAAATGGGTCCCACCAATAACTCTTTATCATTTACATTTCAACAAAAGTAACTCAACAATGATTATTTTATTAAAAAGTGGTGTGGAGTTCACTTAAGAATGGAGCCTTAAGTGAGACTTTGAATCTTAAGAGATCCCCAAAAAAAATTTATCCAATAAAAGTACCTATTATTAAGTATCGAGTCTTGAATGGTGAAAACCTTACAACTGAGAATGGTCTTAGTAATCAAATAAGACACATTCAAATTTAAAAGGGACCAAGATCCTCTCTGATGCCTCCAAAAAATACATAATTAAATAAAGCATATTTAAACCTTCTGAAATATTTTTTAATATTATCAGGACTACGCAAATAGAAAAGGGCATATATATTAGCAACGAGTAAATATGCAATTATCCTCTGAAATGGTAAGTTTCGTCAATTACTCATCTGAAATCAACAAAATTTCAACTATCCCTTGAAATTTCACAACGTTAATCAATTTACCCTCTCCGTCAAATTTTTCTATTAGTGAACATGACATTTTGCAAATACCTCCCCTAAAGTTTTGCACTTATGTGCAAAATGTCCCCCCGAACTTAAAAATTTATATTATTTTTTCTTAAAGGCAAACAATTAACAGTTAAATATTAAAACTAACTATTAATTTTGGAGTTTGAGAAAAATACATGCATATATACATCAAAATAGGCTTGTACTTGATTGCTTTTTCCCTAGTTTTTTTAAAAAAAATAATAATTGGGGAACGGAAAAATGTGTATTTTTAAAGTGACAATAATGGTTATTTTTACAACGGTCCTGAGAGAATTCACACTCATCACTTTGAGTTTAACAGGCTTAGGCTTAGCATGAGTAGCAATAAGGCGAAACAAAGTCACAATTAAGGAGTGTGCACCACCTTCACAAGACAAGAACAAGAACAAGATTAGTACATAATTAGATGTAAACTAATTTTTCTGTTTAAAACATGACACAAAGCCTTTTTTCATTTTGATACTAAAACAAGCCAAGAACCTTGGAGCATAACTCACACTTCATAGAATAATATAAAGGCTTTCCATTTTCCAAATAGTTCACATAGTCTAAGATTTAAGGTCTATGCATTTCCCTATAATATGACATGCAATGTGAAAAAGAAAAGACCAAACCTCAAATTAGTTCTTATTTTTAAGATGGTATCATTCATTCATTTCTCCAGATTAAATTTAATGAATCAATAATCAAGGAAATCACTATGTTACATTTCTATCATATTTCCCCCCAAATAAATAAATAAAAAAGAACAGCAATAGTTCTCATTACACATAAAAAAAATATATAAATTTTCAAAACGCTATGTTCACTTATAGAAAAATTTGACGGAGGGGGTAAATTGATTAACGTTGTGCAAAACACTATGTTCACTAATAGAAAAATTTGATGGAGGGGGTAAATTGATTAACGTTGTGCAATTTCATGGGGGTAATTGAAGTTTTGTTAATTTCAGGGGGGGTAATATTTTCGGGGGGGGGGGTAATTGTCTATCTACTCTATTATCAAGTCAAAGCTATTACTTTAAACTTTTTAATATGTGTAAATTTGCACATGATAGGAAAATTGAAAGCAGAAGAAAAAAAGATAAGAAAAAACGTGCGGTGCTGATCATTCGCGATCCCTCGGGACAAAAGTTCTCGCTATGTTTAGCATTATTCTTTTCTTAATATGTATGAAATAAGTAAATGACTCGGTTAATGTGGAACGGAAGGAGTATTGTTTTAGTGATCAATACATTCTCAAATAAGGAAGAATAGTGAAGTCCATAGATCAATGGATGTGACAACATAACATTTTCTCACAACAAAACCATTAGGCCATAACAACGAGAACATTTCAAAAAAAAATTATAAATATGGCAAAAACTTAAAACATTTTTGAATCTTGTTAATATTTCTTTTCAAGATACTTGATGTCTGGAGCAAGTTAATCAAGCAATCTAAATAAATGTGGATAACAATTATAAAAACAAGCAAAAGTATAAAACAGTGGGAGAAAGAAAGAGAGAACACACGAAATTTGTTTACCCAGTTCGGTCAAATACTGACCTAGACTGGGGAAGAGAGTAGCTATCCGTTCCACTATAATGATGAGTAACTTTACAAAAGAGATATCAAAAGGTTACAAGAATTAGTCTTCAACCCTAATTATACCCAAAGTCTCAATTTCTTCCCATGACCAAGAGACTCAATTCTAACAGTGTTTTGTTCAAGGTGAATCAAAACGATCATAACCCTATTGTTTGTTGCCAAGAGAAATCTCCCTAAACCTTACTTTGTTGTTTATTTCTAAACCCTTGTTTTCAGCCCTCCCTCTCTCAAGGTTTACATCTGATACAAGGTCTATATTTATAGTAAAAGAATCCCTCAAAAATTGGAACAAATCTCAGTCGAAAATACGTTTTTATTTTATTCTGTTGCTGGAAAAATCGGGCACCAATTTTACCAAATTGGGCACCGATTTTTGCCGTATGAAAAGGCTGAAAAACACAGTCAAAATCGGGCCCTGATTTTGAACCTCCATAATTCCAATTGTGAGTCACTTCTACAACATCCCTTGATCCTTCATGCAGTGTCTTGCTTTTTTGAATTACATTATTTAGCAATAAAAAGACTCAAAACACCTATGGAGTTGCATGATTAAGAATGAAAGTGAATTACAACGACTCGATTAAAAATAATACAAAGTGTTACTAAAACCATGGGCAACTCCTTTTTTTTTGTTACGGACAACTCCTCTTAATGACCTCTTATTTTACTTCAAATTGAAAGAAAATAACTGAAAACATAGCCTAAAACATCATATGATGTTCTGTCATCAATACCTAATTCCAAATTTAAAAACTATTTTCCCACATTTATCCACCACTTATCTAAGCCAAGCTATAACTTATAAAGTCTTCCGAAAATGGGTGTATGGTTAAGTGTCATATGCATGTTGACTGAGTGATCGCCCTGATACAACTTTAAATAGATTAAGTAGGTAGAAAAAGATGTTTTAGCTAACACTCTCTATGGTTAGTTCTTTGGACTTACTAACATGAAGTCTAGAGAGCCAAAATCTTCAAGCAAAATAATACATCAAATGCTGGTGGTTCCATTTCTATGAGATAATTTTTTTTTGTATTTTTTATCATTCAAGGAGACTTGTTATTTTACTGCCAAATTTCATTTTACAAGTATATTTGCTTGAGGACGAGCAAAAGTTAAAGTGTGGTATTTTGTTGATAAGAAATCATATAGAGTTTTTAGTGTCTTTTTAGAGTAGTTTTAGAGATAAATTAGCTAGTTTATGGGAGTTTTAGTCAATTTTTGTAAAAAAAAAAACCAATCAAAATTCGTGAAAGGACAAAAATGGGAAAAAGACCATGAAAAATGTCAAAGCCAACCAAACTAGAGAACTCCATGACCTTACTATACCTATTACAAGTTTTATCATGTTAATTATCGTGCTATAATCATTATGGATGTTTAAGCGAGAAGAAATGGGGCAAGGAATACAGAAAAGCATAAGGTTAAACTACAAACTAACTCGTTTTGCGAGCTACAAGCCATGCGTCAATGATATCGAAGGAATTTTAGAAGTGTTTCGCTATTGCCTCACTATTGTTGCAGACTTAAAGCTTTGCGTCACAAGATATAGAAAAATTCAAATGTGGTTCGTTACTGTTAAGTCGCATCGTGGATTTTCAAATCACATTACGAGAACTTGAAAAGGTCAAAAGAACCATGCGTTGAGGAAGTCACTAACTAAAGAGGTGGAGTGAAGATATGAATAATATTTGGGTTACTGGGCTTATTTAACTTACCCAAATAGAAAATTAGGTTGCTTATAAATTAAGTTATTAGAATACTCCTATAAACACAAGAGGCAGCCGCAACAAGGAGAGAAGGAAGAATCAAGGAGCAACACTATCATGGTTATGTTAATTATTCTTCTCTCTATGGTTTACTAATTTTTCTTTAATTAGGTTAAGTAGAAGCTCTTCTTTGTAATTGTTCGATCGTGTAACAAAGGATACATCTGAACTTTCATTAATTCTTTCCAAGATTTGCTAAATTTGATAGAAATATAAGAAACTAGCGAGTCATGATGGACCATAGATATTTCCTTCAAAATATTTCAAAATGAAGTACAACTACAACCAGAGGTGAAGGTTATTACGTCCCTTAACCTATTTGATGGAAAGGAAAGTTTAACTTGGTTCAAGTTACTTTCCCTCAAAACAGACGCATAAACTGTCAATTTAGAAAACATGAGCTTTAAAAACCAAATCTTTCTTGTTTATCAGTTCAAAGACACAAACATCTCCTGATTGCAGTCCACTTTCACGTACAAACAACGACCAACCGGCGGAAAGGAAACGACAATATTTTCCCTCGTAACAACGGAGTAATTTCACAGTCCATGACCTTTTCCCAATCTGCATCATCACATTCTTGTCCTTGTTCTCAATAACCCCTTTAAAATCTGGTACAGACTGCACATTATAATAGTATTTATCAATAATTATAATTTATAATCAGAGCATAACATATATAATTTATATATACACGTAGCACTACTTCATAAACGAATCAATGTCGTAAATATTGTGTTTGACCCTCCTACCAGTTGATTTTCTGACATATTATTCGGGTTTATGAGAACTGTGAAAAAAGGATTGCATGAGATGAAATTTTGAGCTACTTCCTGAGCTCTAGCATCCTTTGGCCGATTCATTGATGAAGTTCTTTTAGCAGTCTTCTTAATCTCACCTGCATATATGTGTGAAACGCAAATCAGAGAGGAAACTCTTGTAGAGTACTTATATTGAGAATTTTGAAGCTTATAGAAAGAAAAAAAAGAATTTGAGAATATTGAACAATGATGATGCTCGAGCTTGATGTAATCAGGTACCAATTAATAAGCCATTCATCTAAACCTGTAGATATATCACATCAGCTCATTAAATAAAATGAAAGAAAAAACAAGAAACCAAACCTCTAACTTTCTTATGTAGTCGAGGAGAAACTAAAGGTGACCTTCGTCTAGCCTTCTTCTGATTAAGCCATTCATCCAAAATCTCAACTGATTCATCATCATCACTATGATCAACGTTGTCATTTTCATCCTCAGTGTCACTTAAAGAATAATCTATTTCTACTGCATTCTGGTCAAATATGTGTACATCAAACTTGGAAGTTCCTTTATATTCAAACACCACCAAAGAGCCATATCCAAGAGAGTAATTTTCAGTAAAAGTTTTCCAATCCTTTTCAAACCAAATCTCACCATTGATTTTTTTCCAATAAATTTTCCATCCAGTGCCATCAGGAAGCTTGATCAACACCGGATTAGATAGACCAACTCCATGTCTCCTAGTAAACTTATTTGGTATTTGCTGTACAAATTAAATAACCTCTTTGGTCAATAAGCAAAAGGTGTCAAATATAAACATCTCTTCTATAGGAATAAACATCTCATGTGTTATGTGTGTATCCATAATAAAATTTCCCAGTGCTAATATTTTGTTTTGTTGAAAAGTTCTAGTGCTAATATTGTAAACAAAAAAATATGTGAAATGCAAATATGACATGTTACATGTGTGATGCGTGGTTATATGCTAAGAATTCAAAAGTAAATAGTACGAATAGGAATGCTTACAATCCTATGAAGATTAGTTTGGAGGATGATTTTGAAGAAACGGATGGGGAGAGTAGAGTTTCTTCTAGCCATGGATGAAAGATTGTGAAGTGGAGATAATGAGATGTTTTGATTGTGTGTTACAGTACTCTTCTATACTAATGACATATTTAAGCTAGCTAGCATGGGGCATTACCCTCCAATGACTATATGATGGTGGTCAGAACAAGCAAGCTCTTTACTTGTTGATGCTTGCAATTAAACTACCTGCCTAGTGTCATTATTACATCTACGAAAATAATCGTCTGACTCTAGATATTTGATAATCAGATCTGTAGTATTTCCATTGGTACTAATAACGTGTTTTTTCTTTTTAGATAGCAGTATTGCTAATCAAATACTAATACACATATTCAAATTGAAAAAGGACCAAGATCCTCTCCAATGCCTCCAAAAAATGACATAAATAAAGCATATTAAGACTTTCTGAAAATAAAATTATTATAAGGACTAGGCAAATAAAAAAGGGCATATTGTTTTAGTGATTAATACATTTTCAAATAAGAGCATCACAATGGAGACACTCATTTTTGGGTTCTTAAATGGGTTTCACGTGTACACATCACTCGTTTATAATTTTTTAATAATAATATCTGATAAGCACTCAATCACTTCAATCCAGATCTCACACAAAGTTCTTAAATGGGACCCACTAATCAACTATCAATAATTTTATATCATTATATTAAAGGTGAGAAAAACACAAGAAGAGGGGGTTGAATTGTGTTTACTCTTTCATCGTTTTCTCCTACTAAAGTCACTGATCAGAAGCAGATAGAGTTCAGCTTCTGAAGTGATAATCAGAATCTAAATGCAGCGGATAGAACAGAGAG
>Ga0228710_1010805_pt1 | contig 12058 bp, 8 predicted proteins | sample MedpolnodulmetaG_FD_177995 | JGI IMG/M metagenome (GOLD analysis project Ga0228710, IMG submission 177995) | Root nodule microbial communities from Medicago polymorpha collected in Santa Monica, California, United States - pink nodules | ecosystem: Host-associated > Plants > Roots > Nodule...
GAACTTCATTAGTCATTGTTAATTTTACAACTTTGATGTTTTTTTTTTGTTTATGTGTTCATTGAGCTTGTTTTAATTTTCCAGTAAAATAGAAACTTTTTTTTTCATTGAATAAGGCAAAAAAAGGTCTACAATAAAACAATAATTATGAATTCTTTGTTCAAACAAAATGAAAGAACGAGATGACGACATAGACACTAGTTTTAAAAATCTTATAAAATACTCTGAAATCTTAAAAGTCTCTAGCATGAATCCATTAAAATCTAAATTGAAAATCTTGATTGTAAAAAGTTTTGAAAAAAGTCTTTTAAAATCTCATAGAGTCTTTACAATCCTACAAAATCTTTTAAAATCTTCAAGACTTTTTCAATCAAAATAGTCTTTTAAAATCTCAATCCAATACACCCCCCTAAGAAGTAAATTTATTTAAATTAATTTTAGGCTAAATTACACCAGGGGTCCTTAAGTTATTTTGGTAACAAGTTGGTCATTTAAGTTTAAGGTTTGTAAATCTCAAACTTAAAGGACTTATGTGTGACAAAAATAACTTAAAGGACCAACCTATTACAAACCTCAAACTTAAAAGACCCCCCAGTGTAATTTAACTTTAATTTTATACAAACTTTAGAATATTAAAGAATTCTTATTTTTTATTTGAAAAGTCAATACACCGTTATAAGATTAAGGGAAAATTACACTCACCTCTCTTGAGATTAAGAGAGGTTTATTAAAATGACACATACATCTCATTTAGTTTTAAAACTAACACTAAAATAGACAAATACCTCCCTTATTTTGTAACACCGTCAACTCTCCGTCGATTTTTTTTTTCAATCAGTTTCATGGATCCCTCGGTCACCGTCAAATAAAAAACCACCACCACCGAAGACAGCAAACAACAAACCTCGATCATTGTTCACCATTTCGTCATCTTTTAATTGTTGACAAGGTGTTTCTAGATCAACCTCTTTTGTTATTGCTTATCTCATGTGGAAAAAAGGACAAAGCTTTGAATATGCTTTTCAATTTCAACATTATGTGAAGAATGCTCGCGTTACAAATCCTAACATGGGTTTTGCTTTTCAACTTTTACGGTATCAGAAAAGAGTAATATATGTAAATTTAGTGCAAATGCTAATGTTATTCCTTCAAGTCCTAATTATGTTTTGAGGATGGCTCCTCATTCACCTTATGGCCCTCTTCATTTGGTACCTAAATGGTGATAAACCAATAAAACATCAAATGCAAAGCGTTTGATTCTCGTGGTGCTTTTATATTTGTTCCTGTTTCTTCTTTTATATATGTTTGGATTGTAAAAATTGTAGTTCTGCTATGCAACATCAGCAGCTATGTTGGTTATTCATTATGAGAAAATAAATCTGTCAAATCATAATATCTGTAAAGATGAAGAGCCAGCAGACATTTTGGTTGCTCGCACTAAAAACAAACAATTTGACGGAGAATTAACGTTGTTAATATAAAAGGGAGGTGTATGTTTATTTGATAGAAACTTAAGGGTGATTAGTGTTAGTTTTAAAACTAATTAAAAGGGGTTTAACTGTCATTTTAATTAACCTTAAGGGAGGTGAATGTAATTTTCCCTAAGATTAATCATTCGAGGTAAAGTAAGGACGAATTATTATTAATCATTGGATGTGCTTTAAATTGATATACATGTTTTACCCATCATAGAGCATGTACACAAGATATATCTATTTACTTATTTTTTTAAAAGTCAAAATTATATATTAAAAAACACAGCTAGACGCTTTAGCACAAGAAGTGCCAAAAGACTTAGACACAGTCAGAGTTTATACACACCGTACAAAATGCCTCAACGGCATACCAAAAAAAAAAGTAAAAGAAGAACAAATAAAAAAAACAGTCATTGAGCAAGCTAAATGACTCTGCCGCCACAAATGATAATCGAAATCGAAAATAACGTATTTCGATTTCAACCACCAAAAAGATTGAAGCTTCACCCTTTCGCAAATCGCTTGCAGCTTGTCTTCTTTCCTTTGAAAAACTCTGTTATTACGCTCTTTCCATATTGCCCAGACAACTGACATCCAAATAATGTTCATGGATTCTTTTGACTTTTTTGAAAAACCACAAAGCCCTCCAAACTGGTGAAAATGATTTTGAAAAGAGCCCTGAAAAGTTGTTAAGTAGCCAAGCCATCCCACAATGTGCTGCCATATACCACCAAAAAATCTGCAATTTAGAAATAAGTGATCTATGTCCTCATTAAGACCGCAATTTGCAACACAACTCTATTCTGAAATTAATAGAATGCACCTTTGAAAAAGCTCGTCTCTAGTTGGAATCCGATTTAGAAACAGACGCTACATAAAAATTGATACTTTGAGAGGCACCGCTTTCAACCATAGAAAGTTGTTATTATTAATCTCTTGCTGGTCTATATCTGACTTTGTTAAATAAGAATAAGTAGAACTAACAGTGTAACAGTTAGAAGTGTGTAAAGACCAAATTCATCTATCGACACGAGCAACCTGTAAAGTAACAGCAGTGAATCGGGCGACACACTCCCCCACAAGATACTCCTCCCTATCAAACAACCTCTGACGCCACCTCCACACCTCCCCATTAACACCCCAACCCCTCGCAAACATATGAGCTACCATCACTAATTTATTCTCAGCTAACTCATACAATCTCCCAAAGGTCTTGCACAAGAGTTTCCCGTCAAGTCAAGGATCAACCCAAAACAAAGTAGACACAATATTTATTTATACGTTTTTAATAATAGTGCTTAATAAGCACGGGATTTCTTCAATTCAACACCTTTAAAAAAAATTAAATGAATTCATAAATAACTCTACATCATTATATTGTAATATCATTCATTTATATATTTTAATAATAAAAATATGTTGACCCAAAAAAAAATTGGAGCTTATTTGAGCATCTCAACTCAATAAGCATTTTTTTTCCTCAATGAAGATACCATGTCAATACAATATAGTGGAGGTGTAGTTGTTGCACAATCATATGCGTTAGCTAGAATTATTTCTAGCAATGTCTTTTATTTTTAATTATAAACTATTAGATATTTCAAATGTTTAATTTTAAAAAATTCATACATTCTAAGTGTATGTTTGGTTTTACTTATAGAGTAACCAGAGTTGATTTTTAAATGTGTAAAATATATTTTCTCATGTTTGATTGTTGTCGAATAGATTTGAGTTTGTCTGTAAAATTGAATCTAATTGAATGTAGAATTTATAGTTTCTAATTTTAGAATTGATTTTCACAAAAATCTATAACTCAACTCGCTTTTACATAAATGTATCTAAATACCTTTTAGTCATAATAACTTCTATCTAAAATCAACTTTATCAAAATCAATTTTCCCCATCCTCGTGAGCTCAGCTCAGTTGTTATAGACAATGCATAATATATGCAAAGTCCGGAGTTCGAACCCTGGCCACCACTACACAACCAAACAGCCAAACACACACGTTAATAATAACAAAGATATACAAACAACATCTTTGCATTTGAAAATACATACCAAGAATGGAAAGTGAAAACATACATTTTTCAATATATATATATATAATCACATATACAGTCTTAATTAAATTTGTGACTCATACAAAAAGTGCTTATTTGTCGGCATCTTCTCTCTAAATAACATATCATATTCATTAAACAAAGAATTCTAAAATAAGTGCTTCTTCCATCATCAACATTATATCCTTGTCTCTTAACTTTTTGAGCTTCTGTAGCTTCATCAACAACATGAGAATGCTTACCAGCAGTGGCGGAGCCAGGAAATTTATGGAGCCCGGACAAAAAAATTATCGTAAATTCATATGTGATATAATATATAAACAGTCATAAATCGAAATAAAAGAGGTTCCTCATTTTATCAACAAAAGTACAATTTAAAATAGGGTTATTAATTGAAATTGACTATGTAATATACGTGAAGTCTGAAAAATTGACCATGTAATTAAATAACATGTATTCTAAACATGTAATTCGAGATTTTTATTATTTATAACCCTGTAATATACACGAAGTCCAAAAAAGCAACTAAGAGATTGAATTCTTTCATGATTTCTTATAGGCGAGTTAAGAACGTTAAAATATGGCTTCATACAAAAAAAATTATAAATTTTCGACAAACGACAAATTAATTATGAATTTTTAAAGTGTCAAAAACTCAAAAAACAAAACAACGGAAATCTCGACCTATAAATCGAATTTTGAGCTCATCTATAAAAATACATAAAAAGGATCTGTAAATTTTCATAGTATTTCGAAGTAGTTTAAATTTATTTTGATTTTTCAACCAAAACGTGCAAAATTGAAATTTTGTTCAGCGTAAGCGTATACTCACAAGTCAAATTTAGTTCCCTAATTTTGTGGGCATGACTAGAACATGATAAGAACCTTCACAATGAAATTTTGTAGTTTTTAAACGAGATACAAATTAATTATAAATTGTTTAAGAAATTCATAATTATGAGGGAATAAAAATTCATAATTAATTTATCCCTGGTCGAAGAAATTTAATTTTTTGTGTAAAGCTATATTTTAACGTGCTGAACATGTATAAAAAAAATAGTGAAAAAAACCTATTTGTCACATTTTTAGACTACGCGTATATTATAGGGTGGTCAAAAATAAGAAGAAATTCAAGTTACAATTCTAGAATATATGTTTTGTATTTTATAGGGTCATTTTTCAGACATAATGTATATTACAGGGTCAATTTGAACAATTAACCCGTTAACCGTCAATAGTGTGCTAAATAAAATTAGGATGTACATGTCTTTTCCGATCCTATTTGTGTGTGAGAATTTTCAGATTTTGCCCAAATTTTTCTTTTCATAAGTGTGTTAATGGTCTTTTGGATTGGGTCTAATGTGCAAAAATTATCGATCAAACCTGGGCGATCGCACGGGACGCCGGGCGGTGAAACCGCCCCTACTTACCAGTTAGCTTCTGCACCACAGACTTAAAACTCATAGCATCTGTTTCAACATATTCTGTAGTGACAATCACAATCTTCACTGGCTTTTTAGTATTGCTGCAACCACCACTAGCCATATTCAAATATTTCACTCTTGAGATAAGCTAGAAAAGATGATTTGTTTTTTTAATCCCAAAAAGGGGTTGTTTGGAATTTTTTTTCCTTCTATGGGTATTGACGTATATTGTGTTTATTATTAAGCAAGTTATGTGAATTATATATTTGAGAAAGGTAAGAGTCCTTAGGTGACATAAGTTGAGCTTTACTTTGTTATAAGTGAAAATGTGAATTTGAGGGAATGAGTCCGAATGAAAAGTAGGATGTGGTCAATCAAAGATGCTAACCTTCATGAGTATATTGGCCACAGAAAAATATAAAAAATATAAAAATATCATTTGTTTTTCAATATAAAAATATCATCTATCTATCTCTCTTATGTACATCCTTACTATTTTGTCTTGTCTTGTAATGTTTTGTCTAGTACTTAATATTGTGTTGATGAAACGTACCCGCATGTATATGAGATATTCACCTTTATTTTGTTATGATTAATCTTTGTCGGATAATTTATTAGACGCATAGATTTATAAATGATTATATTTTTTAGGGAAAATTGATTTTAATTTTAAAGACGAAATAATTAAATAATTATTTTCTCTAAGTAACTAAAATAATATACATTTTTAAATTATTAAACGATATGAATTTTGCGGGAATTTGTTCAAATTATGTGTCTAATTAATGGTTGTGATTATACAAGTATTTTGATGTTTATATTAATTCGTCTAATAATGATAATAGAAGGTTGATGTGGGAAGAGTTGTGCCAGTTTGCTCATAGTATGAATGACTCTTGGTTGTTGGTGGGTGATTTTAATGACATAGCTAGTGTGAATAAGAAGAAAGGTGGTGTTCCAGCTTCTATTAGAAAATGTAATATTTTCAAAGATAGAATAATGCATGCCGATTGTTGGACTTAGGTGTTGTTGGTTCCAGGTTTACGTGGCGTGGACCATTGTTTCATGGTGGTCAGAGAATTTTTGAGCGGTTAGATAGAGCGCTAAGTAATGATAAGTGGAGATTGGAGTTCCCATAAGGTTTTATCAAGGTGTTGCCTCGAGTAGAATTTTCTGATCACCATCCTCTTCTTATATGTCCTTTTGGAGTACAACAACCTCCATCCAAATGCTTGTTTCGCTTTGAAAGTGCATGGATTCTTGATGAGTCTTATTATGCAATGCTTGAGCATAGATGGGATCAGAAAAATTCTGTGGTAAACAATTTGCTTAATGTTTAGCAAGAGGCCTATAGCTGGAAGATGACAACGTTTGATCAAGTTAAAAATAAAAAGAGGAGGCTTGTTGCAAGATTGGGGGGTGTGCAGAAGTGCATTCAAAATGATCAAGGTCATGGTGGGATTAGAAGATTGGAAGGTAAGCTTCAAAAAGAATTTAGTGAAATTTTAAAGAAAGAAGAGTTGATGTGGTTCCAACGATCTAGAGCAAAGTGGCTCATATGAAGTGTGTTACAGATATTCTGGGTCTTTTTTGCAGATTATCTGGACAACAAGTTAGTCAAGAAAAAACTAGTATTATTTTTTCTAAGAATGTCGGCAGAAGCACTCGGGATCAATTGAGGATTATGTCAGGATTTAGAGAAAAAGATTCTAGTCTTTGGAAAAATATTGTTAATTTGTGGCAAGAGGCGCAAAGGAACATTCTTTGGACGGTGGGAGATGGCAAAAGTGTGGATGCATGGAATGATGTTTGGATTGAACCTAATCTTCAGATTAAGGACATGAATCTGGTCATTCTTAATGAGCTAATGGCGGTGAAGGTGGCAGACCTGGTGAATGACGAAGGAGATTGGAGATGGGAGCTACTGAATGCATGGTTACCGTTAGAGGTTTTACACAAAATTGAAGCTATACCTCCTCCTCATATTATACATGGCAGTGATGTTAGGGGAAGCTTTAGTGGAGATCACGAGAACTACTTAGTGGCAGCGTTGTATCAGGAGTTAGAAAGATTTCAGAATAATATTACAAATTCGAATTGGCGTATGATTTGGAAACTTGCAGTTCCGGAGCGAGTACGCTGTTTTATGTGGCTTATGAAGCATGAAAGACTCTTGACTAATTATTCTAAGAGTCGAATGGGGATAAGAACAGCTACGTGTGCATATTGTGGATCAATCCCGGAAACAGTTCTGCATGCTATGCGCGATTGTGCCTTAGCAATTAATGCTGATTTGGATGAATGTTGTTCATATTAATAATAGAGAGGAGTTTTTTATGGGAGACCTGCAACAATGGATTCACTTTAATCTTAGTACTATAGCAGGTTGGAATACTTCAGCTGAGTGGCGTGATTTTTGGGCAGTGGCGTGTCACAGTTTGTGGACATGGAGGAATAAGGAGTTGCATGATGAAGGATTTCCTAGGCCTATTTATCCGGCGCAGCATGTGCTGCAAGTTGTAAAGAATTATGCATTAGCTTTTATGGTTAATGCTTCCCGTCATGAAACTATTCTTATCGGATGGAAACCACCTGATAATGGCTGGGTAAGGTTGAATACAGATGGTTCTTGTAAGGAAGGTGCGGTTGCTGGGTGTGGAGGTGTTTTGAGAGGGAGTGATGGAGAGTGGTTGGGTGGTTTTCCAAGAAGTTTGGGTCTTTGTAGCGCCTATGTAGCAGAATTGTGGGGGGTGATTGAAGGATTGAGGTATGCTAGAAGTCTTGATTTTCGGCGCGTCGAGTTACATGTGGATTCAGTGGCGGTGGTCAAGATTCTCAACTCCGGAGGATACGACACTTCAGATGGAAGGTCTCTAGTGATGAAGATTCGAAGGATGTTGGATATGGATTGGGAAGTGGTTGTTAATCATATTTATCGTGAGGCAAATCAGTGTGCGAATGCATTTGCTAATCTCGGAGGCTCCTTGGATGCCAATCTTGTGTTGTTTAATGCGTGTCCGCCGCAATTTAGTCATTTGTTGACAGTTGATGTTTTGTGGACTACCATCCCTCGTTTAGTTTCTCTATAGTTTTCCTTTTCTGGGCTTCGACCCTCTTTGTAATCAAAAAATCAATAAAATAAGATGAAGAAAACATAGAAGAAAAAGAAACAGTCTCTCTTACCTCTAATTATTTGATTTCGTACCGTTAGATTTTACGGTCTATAAATGTCAACTTCATTTATTGCTTGTGGGTATCACAATTGCCTTGGTTGGTTTTTTTTTTCTTCAAGTAGTTTAGTTGTTAGAATTCACATTTTTTAGTTGTTTGGGTCCCTACATATAATTATGCATGTCCCTGCCAACGGAGCTAAGCTCACGGGAACGCCTTGGTTAGTTATTAGTAGCTGTCCATTTTTGTATTATTGGACATTTCGTTGTTGTTCATTTCATTTAGAAGTGCCTATAGACATGACTTAGCACATAAGTTATTTGTTGTGTAGTACGACATGGTTTATATTATTTGAGAGAGTGCATGTGAGCAAAGAAAGAAGCGAACAAAATATATCAATAAAAGGGTGTTGACTCTTGAATGTACTTTGAACCCAATCTCAACTTCAACCTAGTTCCCTTTCTTTATACACAACTATGAAAAATATTCGAATTTCAAAATACCTATTGAAGTGTACCATTCAACTTACGGTTACCCAATCGATATGCAAATGGGAAAGAGACATTATTCTATTTTTATGATCAAATAGACATTATTCTAGAACGATTTATCTATTTCTAGAAGAAAAAAAATTATCACGGGCTCTTCGCGAATTGTAATTTAGAATTTTAAGATTGTTGGGTGGTTACAAAATAAAGAGGTGGAGTAGAGATTAACGAGTAGTAAACATTGTGGTTGATCAATATCGGCATAAGTTTTCACATATTCTGTAGTCACAATCACAATTTTCACCATATTCTTGTTATTGCTGCAACCACCGCTCTCCATATTCAAGTATTTCACTTTTAAAATAGTAAATATGGTTTTTTGAATCCCCAAAAAGGGGTTTATGGTTTTTTGAATCCCCAAAAAGGGGTTTTTTGGATATTTTTTTCTTTCTTCTTCTATGGGTATTGACGTATTTTGTGTAGAGTAGTGCTAGCAACACTCTCTTTTTAACACTCTTTTCAATACTCACTTTCTAATTGACTTAAATCATGGTGGGCCTCACGCTTTGAAAATGGGTTTCACTTAAAGTGGTGGGTCATACATTGGTTTTATCCAATAAGAGAATGAGTGCTTAAAACAGTGTTAAAAAGAGAGTGCCCATATCATTCTTCATTTTGTGTATTATATAGTATTTATATTGATGGATTTGAAATTTGATGTGGTGTGGTGTGGGGTTGAGTTGACGATTGAGAAAGGTAAGAGTCCTTAGATGACATAAGCTGACCATAGTTTTGTTATATGTCAAAATGTGAAATTAAGGGAATGAGTCCAAATGAAAAGTAGGATGTGAAATTAATGTGAAATGTCAAATATGCTAACATGAATACTGGCCACGTAAAATTCTTGTATCACTTTTTCTTAAGGAAAAATTCTTGTATTGTTATTTATGATAACGTGAAATTGAGAACTATATCACTTTGACCTTCAAAATTATATGGAACGAATAATTTTATTTTTTAAATAATATTTTTTTTGACAAGTTTTAAATAATATTTATGAATTATAAATTCATTATATAAATTGTCAATTAATTTATTTCTTTCATCATATTTTTTATACATTTTTTTTATTTTAAAGACTGAGTTGCTATTTCATAAATTTGAGGACCAATATACCTCAAATGATTTATTTACCTTGAAGTGAAAACTAAGATAAAATATACTATTTAATAAAATAAAAAAAACCTTTTACAAAGAAACAAAAAGGATCTCAATTTAATTAGGCATTTGTTGGTTAAGGAGACAAATGAGGTTGGCGTCCCGTTTTTACCTTATTTAATAAAGAAACAAAAAAAGGAACTCAATAGAGCAACTTATAACACTGGGTGAACCCAAAAATGATTGAACGACATCATTTTTCAACTCTCTCTCTCTCTCACACACACACAGGCTCTCCCTAGTGACGCTAGAGGACATATCTGAGTGGAGGTGAGTCTGGTTGTGGCGAGGAAGGACAGATCTAAGCAGATCTAGCGGTGTGTGTGTGTGTGTGTGGGTTGGGGGGGGGGGGTGTAAGATGATGTCGTCGGGGAAAAGAACGATCAATGTGAAGAAGGACCATGGTGATGCTGGTGGAGGTGGGAGGACGGTGTCGAGGATGATAATGGGGAGAATGGTGGTGGTCGTGAGATTTAAGGTGAGGATGACAACGTCAGTGGTGACATTTGAGAGTCAGGATGGTGGCGACGGTGGTGATAGTGAGATTTGAGGTTAAATACGGAGGATGACGATGGTAGGTGGATTAGTGGTGGAGATGGAAGTGAGAAAAGAGGTGAGAAAGTTGATGACAATACAAATATTTCTCCTCCCGCGTAGACTTGAGGCACAAAGGGTTATAATTTTCTCAAACTTTCATGTTTATATTATTACTTCTAGAAGAAAGAAAAAAAGAAAGGGTCCTGCTAACCGGTGCCCCCGAGACACTGGTTAAGCATACCATAAAAAAGAATTATTACCATAAAAAGAAACTGTTTTTTGACTTTATTATAAATTAATTACACAATTTCAATACATTAACTACTATATAATTTCCTTTTCCATAGCCCCGGAGGCACCGATTAGCATTTTCCAAAAAGAAAATATGTAAGAAAAAGAAACTGTCCCTTTTTTCTTCAAATTATTCGATTTCGTACTGATTAGATTTTAATGTCTACAAATTTCTACTTCATTTATTGTTTGTGGGTATCATAATTGACTTAGTTTTTTCTTTTTTCATAAAAGGCAATTGACTTCGTTGGTTAGTAGTTGCTGTCCCATTTTTGTATTATTGGAACATTTCGTTATTCTTCATTTTATTTAGTAGTACCTAGAGACATAACTTACCACAAATAAGTTATTTGATTCATCGGATAAAAAATAAGAACATGATAAGATAGCTTCAGATATACGATATTATGATTTGTAAAACTGTTTTAAGAACATAATAAATTGGAGGCAAGTGACACGATAAATGAATCATTCTCAAATGTGTATTTTAAGCCTTAAAAGTGAAAGATGCAGTTTTTAATAAGACATTGGCTATTATTGCAGAAAATATGGAGGAAAATGAATGTCATGTCAACATGTTGGAATTAAAGAGCCCAAAGATATATTTCTTCGTCAAGTTGTGTGTAGTAAAGATTAAGCTAAGGCTATAACTTATATCGACAACATGCCTTCAAAATGAGTTTTAGTGTGACAAAAGGGAAACATAACATTTTGATGTTAATGGTAACCAAAAATAACCGTAAACCCAACATAAAACAAAACAAAATATTGATGTTAAAAAATAAGAGAAAAGCATCTAAATCAAGTAAATTTTTAAGAAAAAGTTGTGTAAACATTACTTGATCAAAAATAACATCTTATATTTCCAAGACAAAATTTATATATGTAAATTCCTTAACCAATGCCCTGAAGACACTGATTAGCAAGACCCGAAAAAATATATACAAACAAGAATGGAAACATTCCCTAAAAAAAAGAATGGAAACATAACAATTTTTTTAATAAAATTATCAAGATGCTATATATTAATTAAATTTGTGACCCAAACAAAAAGTGGTCGTTTGGCAGCATCTTCTCTCTAAGCAACATATCATACTCATTAAACAAAGAATCACTTATAAAAAAAGTGCTTCTTCCATCATCAACATTTTCACTAGCAGGCACATCATGCTTTTCCCTCTTAGCTTTTCTACCATCTCTAGCATCATCATCAACACTACGGTCAGAAGAATGCTTACCAGTTAGCTTTTGCACCACAGACTTAAAACTCATAGCATCAGTTTCAACATATTCTGTTGTTACAATCACAATCTTCACTGGTTTTTTAGTATTGCTACAACCACCACTAGCCATATTCAAGTATTTCACTTTTGAAAAAGGGGTTTTTTGAAG
>Ga0228710_1010807_pt1 | contig 12057 bp, 6 predicted proteins | sample MedpolnodulmetaG_FD_177995 | JGI IMG/M metagenome (GOLD analysis project Ga0228710, IMG submission 177995) | Root nodule microbial communities from Medicago polymorpha collected in Santa Monica, California, United States - pink nodules | ecosystem: Host-associated > Plants > Roots > Nodule...
ATGTAGAGAAGAAGATAAGCGTAGGTGAGAAGACCTTCATTCTTCCGATCCGCCATTGTTGCAAACAAAACACAAAGAAATGAATCAACTAACTAATTTTTTAGTGTTTAATAAGTTTTTTTTTTTTGTGCTTTATTTCAATTTTCGATAAACAGAAAGAAGACGAAGAAGGAAGTAAAGTATTTACACTCAGATCCTTTTGAACGGAGGATTATACGTGTAGCTTTTGTTTCAATTAATTTCCTATTACATCATTTAATTTAAGTTAAGTTGAATGATTATCTTTTCTAAATTGATTTTTGTTTGATTTTTTTCTAATTTTGTGAATGTAATTAAATGTATTTGCTAAAGCTTTGTTCTATAAAGTTTCTATTTTTGATAAAAATAATTATTGTTATCTTGACCAAAAAATAAAAAATACTTATTGTTATTATTGGTATAAGCTTGCCTAAAATCATGAAGCCTACACTTTTTTCTTTTAAAATGATAAACACACAATTTTTAGATCTTAAGTTCATATTTCAAATAAAGATATTCAACTTAACAAATTTGATATTTTTTTAAAAACATCTCATAATCGTTTTCTTAATTTTCTGCGCATGATTTCTACACACTTTTTTTTTTACTCACTCACATTATTTCTAGGGAATTGAATCACCTCTTGCGTGGGGCATGAATCCAGCCGTGATTTTGTGAGTGTAAGGAGAGGAAAACCAAAAATTAAAAATGAAGAGGTGAAAATGAGAGAAAAGAAAAAAAATATTATTTGGTTTATTTTGAGCATCTATTAAGGAGTGTCATAGTCACCTTTATATTAAAAATAAATATAAGTTGCATAAGTATGATAAGACATTGTAAAACCACTTATTCGAAAAATAAGTTCTTTAAAATATAATTATTGGAGATGCTCTTAGAAGTTAAAGTTGAACATGTCTCGTAAAGGGAAATTGTTTCCATAAAACAAATACTAAGAATGATGAATAGTAGTGTTTTTTTTACAAGAAAATGATGTTATAGTTAAAATCTAAAATATTCAAATTTTAAAATTAATGACTTGTTTTTTGACCAAATTAATGACTTTTTTTTAGAAATTAGAATTAGAAATATAACACATTTCTTGGTTGTTTCACAGTTTGGGTTTAACAATTTTGATGCTGTTTTTTATTTGAGATTTTTGTTCACACCTTGATTTGATGACACTAGTGGTGTGGTGGTGCAAACTTGTGTCTAAATATTCGATTAGAGTATTGGGAAAATCCAACCCAATGTTTATAATGATTATTAAGTGGTAGAGTTACTCATAAACAAACATTTGTTGGAGAGGTTAACCATAAACTTGTATGAAAAAATATTTATTCAAAGATATCAACACTACCCTTAAAATTAATCGCTAATAGTGTTCAATAAGTAAAATTTTATTCACATTGCCTAAGTTAGGCATTATTGCCTACGTTAGGCAGCCTAACTACAGCATCATTGCATGCAAATTCTAAATTATTTAAGTTAATTTATGAGATTAGTCATTGCAATGCACAAAGTGGCAGACCTACGCACAAGGTTGTGTAGGCTCCTGCCTGCATAAATATATTTTAATATCCTCCATTATACATATTCACATTATGAATTGGAGCATAACTTGTATGGAATTTACACACAATTTATTTCACTTTAATTTGATTTCCCCCACTGCACAAACAAAACATATCTCTCTCTCATATATAATTTTTTTAATATTAAAATCAACAATTTTTATCGCACTTGGTCTCTTCATCTATTAAAAAGCTCCACATCAGTTGATAGATAACATAAATAAGTATTTATAAGTGGGGACAATATTCACGTGACATGCCGTTTTTGTGCATGAAGAACATAAATAGGTGATCATCTCTTTCTCAATGAGAAAGATGAAAACCCTTTCCATCTTGTTTCATGGAACCGAAAAATCAACCACACCAACTCTCCCTCCCAAAAAATTTCATTTTATGGTCTTAAAATTCATTTTAGTATAAAGATGTAGATAAACAATTCATTTTTTGAAAAAAATAATATCAGAAGTGTTTATGTACGTTAAATCTTTCCTGATCACTTGCACTCCCATATTCTGGGAGACCAATTTGGTTAAAGAATTACTACTTGCAACTCCCTTTATTCATATTCTTCATGCACATTTTTTGCCCGCTTTCCAAGACTGCGACACTTGATCCTTAATGATTCTCGATGGCATGGAGAAATTACAGAAGGAGAATGAGAAGAGAAACGAGAGGTGTTGAGAATCAATGGAATGATTGGCCTATCTATAGGCAATGATCCATGTGTTCATGTTGTAAATGAGACTAATCGTTTTGATACATTTTCGTGTTGCACAAGGCACTCTCCCTTTGCAAAGAGAGTTAAGTGAGTTTTGCTTCGCGAAAGTGAGGTCACACTGCTTGTAATGATCTTGTTCGCATCTTGAAAGTATAAAAACTAAGAATCTTAATTTATCAAACTTTTCATTAATAATCCATCTACACATCTGAATCTATTTCCTAGGCTAGGCTCTTTGGTAAACTAATAGTCATATTTGAAGTCTTCTTGCACCTGTTATGTCATCCATCCAGTGAAAACATTCTCATTATACCACTCACTAAGATTCTAACAAGTAACAACTATTCTCGTTTCTGTCTTCAGTTTGATTCTCACAATATATTTGCTCCATAGAGCTGTAGCCTGTAGGTGAGTAGGTCACTATAATGTTTACTAGAGCTTCAACCTTTGTGGAACTAAAATGGCATTCTTCGTTATGCAGCTTTCAGGTCCTCCCAAGGTCAGCCAAAGAGATTGGACTGGTAAATCTCAAGTTCTAAGAACATGCAATGACTTATATAACTTTGTTTTCTTCAATCTCGCATAAGTATAATTACCCTGAACGGCTCAACTGCAATGAGATAGAACTTAAGAACTCTTCAAAAATATGTTATCTTTTCCGACAGATTGTCATCCCATCTCCAATAGGCACCTAAGACACCAAAAGAGAAGATATATTATATATATAAACCAGAGAGAATCTCTCCGAAAGTGTATTGGAAGTGTATTAGTAATTAGAAAAAATGGTATAAACTTACCATACTGATGCTTACACGCTTATCTTCCATTAACCGTTGATTAAAATTTCTAATGCTGATAGTTTTAGAGTCACTTACCTGCACATGGTACATTAGAAGTCAAGGTCATTTAACCGGAAATAACGAAAAAATATGAAGCCATTTATTTACCAATGGATCAGCAACTTTTCCATGCCAAAGGACATTATCAATTACAATAAGACCTCCAATCCTCACCTGCAACGGCACTTCATTCAGTGAACTGGTATAACAACTTCTTGGAAGCAGAGTTAGAAGGTTTTAAGAAAAATATTACAGATTGAACAATGCTGGGTATTTTATAACGCTCTTACTAGCTGTAGTAGCATCTCAAAATATTTCTCAGTCATCCTTTTCTCAGCATCAATAAATGCAAAATCATAGCTGCATAAAAAGAAAATGTTTAAATTCTATTTTACTTGTTTTTTTCTAATTCACGTCATTTAGTCTGGATTCTTAGCAAACAATAACCCTAAAAAAGAGAACATATCAAATGTAGAAGACCTCCCAACCACTAGAGTCTAATGAGGAATACCAACGGCCTGTTTGGTAAACAACTTAATTAAGCGTTGTTTATAAGTTATTTCTATAATAAAAGATAGAATAAAGTCAAATTGTTTTCATATAAACTATAAGCTCTTTTCATAAGCTAAATAGCTTATCAAAATAAGCTGAAAACAGCTTATGGAGATTTCAGAAGTTATTCTAATATCTTGTTCAAGTAGCTAAGTTCAAATAAGCTGTTCAAACAGGCATAGAGTCATGATGTTTAGAATTGTACCTTCCAGCTTCACCATTCATAATTAGAAATTCTAGGGAATCTGCTGCAAGTCCAAGTTTTACGTCCACCTAGTGTCATTACATTAAAACTTCAGAGAATTCAGGCAATAAAAATCCAATATAAAAATTGTCTATATATTTCAAAGTGAAAGTGTGGAACTACAAATATTTGGCACCTTACGAGATTAACAGCATAAGTTTACCTTATGCGAAACGCCAGCAAGCTGATAATACTTCTTAGCAACATCAAGAGATCTGGCATCTCTTTCACAGGCAACTAAACGACCTGATTCTGGAAGGACCAATGCTATGGCTAGTGATGAGTAGCCCTAGTCAAATTAACAATATAATACCTCATCAATTAGTAAAGAAAGATGTCAAGTTTAAAAATCTTGGCATGACAATGGAAAGAAACCTATAATATGCACATCATTGTTCACAAAAATTAAATAGATCCGCTCAATTGATGTGATGCATTAGATTATTTAAATTTACATTCACCATAATCTGCAAAATATGTTTTTACACAATTTTTTACTTTAAAATCTTTCTATATTATCATAAGTGTTTACTCTTTAGATTCAAATGGTAATGCTATAACAAATGTAACTCCAAAGGGTATCACATGCATATTAAAATATTTGAGTTTAATCCAAAAATTAAGATTATAGAGACTCTGAAGAGTACACAAATGAAGGTTCATAATTATTCAATGCCGTGTGGGTTACATGAATGTCTAGATCAAAGCGAACTGTGTTTTTTGTTCCTATTAAGATTAAGACAATTTATATAACAAATGAAAGCCTCAATCAGCTGATACCTCAACCATGTGTAGAACAAAATCTAATTGGTAACATCTATATAACATGAAGAAGCTACGGCTATACTGTTAAAAATAAAGGACATACAGTATAAACGCCGACTTCAATACACCGTTCTGCTCCAAGAATCTGCACAAGCATTGCCAGTAGTTGTGCCTGATCAGGAGACACCTATTATAAAGACAATGTATCATCAGCATTTTACTTCATAGAAGGCAAGTGGGATTACAATGTGAAAGATGACAGACCAGATAGAGGGAAAATGAGACTGCGAGTCTTTTTTTTGTTTGACAGAAAAGACTGTGAGACTGATATGCATTATTTCCAGCACAATCATTTATTTCCTCCGCCAAATTTCACAATTTAAAACTTAACGTATACCAGTATACGCATAGCATGGACAAGATATTAAGACAGACACTAAAACTAATAAGGTAATTAGCAATCAAATACGCGGGTCAGTACTGCAAAAAATGTAAACAAGATATTAAGACAGACACGAAATCTGATTACATAGTTAGCAATCAAATACAAGTACCACCTGAAGCCCATTGTTCTTTAATTAAACTAACAAATGTAGGTTTGTTATAATGTTTATGGAGTTAAAAGATATGCAGATAAACTATGCATAGAAAATTTAACTCTTTGATTAGGCATCTAAAAATTCAAAATTCATATTAAAATTATTAAAACATAATTTTTTTTTAATAAAATACAAACATAATTTGTCATTTTACATCATATCAATATCATGCTATTATTTTATTCATCTCAAATATAAGATAGGATAAACGATTATCATGTCTATATTCTATCCTAATCTTATCCATTCATCCTTATCCAATCATGTCTACCAAACAGGGACTTTACGGGATTGAAGTTTTCACCTTTCAAGGGACATTTTCTGTATATTCATAGTGACAAGGACCAATATGTTCAAAACTACTAGTTTTTTGGTCAGTGTAGATTTCCACATCAACTACTTGGAAGAAATTATAAATCATGTATAGCATCATTAGAAACAAACAAATAATGAATTTAACGCATAATTATGCTTCTCTACCGACACAACCAAAATTCCAGTAGAAACCCCAACTTGCATAGTGAAGACATAATGTACAAGCAAAAAAATTTGGTTAGTAAGCTGTGCAAATAAATTTGCATAACAAAATGATACGATATACCTGCATCTGGCTTCCATGCATAGATGCAGTCTCCGCTCGCAACTGCCTTAAAATCTGAAATACAACCAATTGATATCACATACTTATGCTCAACAAACACAAGGGCAGTCATAAATTCAAGCCATGGAATCAGAATCTTGCAAATGCGATATAAGTTATAAGATTGTCTACAAATACAATAAATCAGTAATGGGTATCTTCGTCAATCCTCACCTCTGGTTCCCGTACGTTTTCAAGGACATAATCATACAATCGGGGTGTAAGACTAACAACCTGCTTATTGCCATACTTTTCATCACTAGCAATAACAATCTCACTACTGATGGAACTGTTTCTTACAAGCTGCTTATACACTTTCAATCTTTGAGCTTTACTAGTAACTTTAACACCCCAAATTGTTTCATAATTCAAATTAAAGCTTGCACAATGTCTCACAGGTCTCACTAGTGAAGTTACATGTTGATGAGGCAGTGTCGACTCATGATGAAACACCAAGTTAATGCTACTATTTGTCATTCCTATAATTACCATTATACAATACACCAACCTATCTTCCACAAAACTCTCTTATTTTCCTATTTCTCTACAAGGCAATTTCACAAACACTTGGTGGGCAATAGACTTGGACCAGCTGATATATTAAATACAAATACAACAAAAATAAAGATAAAAAAGGTATGTATAAATTATTCAAATTCTATGTATAAAGCTACAAAAGGGTAAGGCTTAAACTGAATCTTGGAGTGAGCTCAGCTCAATTTTAGAGTATTTTCATGGTGTTTATAAATCAATTTATTTGTAGTGATTGGCAATATATTATCTCTTTATTTCCCCGCTAACTTTATCTTTGATTTCCTCTAAAAATAATGTTTTTTTTATCCATTTGGTCCCTGCAAACACGACGAATTTGATATTTAGTCTTTGTATTTACTAATCTTTTTAAATTTGTCCTACAAGTATTAATCACTTAAGTTATAGTCTCTAAGCCTATCTAAATGTTGTCTCGTCACAAATTTGTTGAGGTGTCATAGTTCAATAGAAAAGATAGTTGTTGACTCACAAAAATAGAGGGTGGACCGACGAAAAATGCCCCGAGCGTTTCATGCAATAGCAAATTTACAAAAATACCCTTAAATTCATCTATCTCTTTCGTCGGTCTCCTTTGTAACTTTGTCTAAAAAATCGTGACTTCCTCTAGCTATAACTTTATCTCTTTCCTCTCTGTTCATATCTTCCTCTAGTCCTCTAACTCGATTTTGCCTCTCTTTTTTGCCTGTAACTCGATCTCTCTTCCTCTCTCTTCATATCTTCCTTCGGTCCTCTATTCCCCGCCTTTATTCTATTTGGTTCTCAAAATGTCAACTTAATTTTACTTAAAGTTTCTTCTTCAAACTCTTCAATTGACGAGTAGATAGCTTCTTCATTTACAAAGACATGATAAAGCATAAAGACGTTAAAAATCAGGATGTACCTTTTCGTTAGCATCTTTTTCGTAGTTAGTTGATACTTGAAAATGATATTTGTCAACTTTCATAGATAGTTTTGATTTGTCTTTGAAGACTACGTGTCCTTCGATTATTTTTTGTATTGTAGTTGTGAAACAAACACAAGAACAATGTGATGCGAAAAACTATTATGAACTTTACAATATTTTCTTCGTCAAATTTGTTTAGCAGGACGCATTTTATGGCCATAACTTAAAAATATTTGCTGACATTTTAAAATAATATAAAAAAATTGATCAACTTTGCTTATATCAAAAACATGTATTTTTCTAGTGGCATTCAAAAAAATCTCTCGACTTATGAGGTTTAAATTTGGGACAAATATAAGGTGGTCCAAGTTTTAACTCTAAGGTTTACACCTTTATAGCTTGTCTCATTCTATACATCCTCTAAAAATTCCAATTGGTCAAACATCGTTTTATGATGACATTCGTCTTTTCGAGGATGACACTCATGTTTTTAAACTTCTCTTTATCAAGATTCAGTTTTTCGATTTGCCTATAAGTTTCAGCTAACTGAAACATATCTCCAAGTAATTGGCTAGCCATTTTCTTTCTAACTGCATAATTAAGACATGCTACATCCATTTGAACTAATTAAAAGGATTCAGTATATAACCATCACAACTTGTTTCAATATGATCTATTCGAATTCTTGCATCACTATTTTGAAAGGATCTTTGTAGATTATGTCCCAATATGGTTGGAATGTATCCTGGTGGTAAATCCATATGGATTTAATGTAGCATTTACCCTTTAGGATGAAGGACTTGTCGTACGATCAATCTCAACTCGACTCATGATAAGATTTGAAGATAATTTCCATTGAGGAAATGGATCAACAATAGGAGGCAATCTTGACTCTTTTTCATCCTCATTCAAATTGTTATTGTCGTTAGCATTTCTTCTTCCGGAAGGAGCCATGCTGTACATTTTTGGCTACACGTTTCTGAAACTAAAAACTTTTTTTTTTGAAGAGGCTAAAAACTTGACACGACTATATATCTCAAACTAATTTTCCATTGAACTTGTCAATTTGTTAATTCAAAATAGTTTCTCCACAACAAATGAACTCCATGAGAAATCTAGGATACGAGTTAAATCCTGAAAATGGGGTTTTAGTTAACATATTTATGTGTAACAAGCTTTAAGTTGTCGAACGGAGGAACACGCAAAAAATTTAGTTATGTAAAAAAAAGAGAAGATACAATGCACAAGTGTGTGATATGGAAAAGGCATATTAATCTAGGGGTGATATTCATATATTGTTCTTTAAACATTTCCCGTTACTAGAGTATAATCCTTTGAGAATGACATATATGTTTTTAGTAGGCTTAGTTTTGTCGAACGAAAATGAACTAATTTGTATAGATTTCGAGATTGCATTATATATATAGTCAAGTGTCTTCTAACTTTCAAGAGAAACTACTTTAATAACTTCATTAACAACTTCTCTAATATAGCTTTTCTGGTGTAACATCTCTTTTGAATTTGAATTTTTAGCGCTTTCAGATGGATAAATATTGCTCTTTAAGATTCTTGAGCAATCTTTGAGTGACAATTTTTGGAGGTTACACATTTGAACCTTTCAAACGAGGATAGCAGTTATCTTCGACGGCTATGTAGCTTCTTTGATACAATTGATTTCAAACTTTTCCCACGCCGGATGTATGTTTAACTAGAAATCTTCTTTTACTCAAAAATAAGATTTAGATTTTGAGTATAACAACATGTGAACTTGAGAAGATCTTGGAGAGGAAAATGGTCGAGAGGTTGTATTGCTGCTACGAAGGTTCTTGTAACAGTAGAAGGATATATACTCCTCTAAATCATGCATCCTACATGAAAATTTTACTATTACTTAAAATGTTTCCTAACTTTCACCCTCTAGAGTAGGCGGAAACAAAACCTATGCTCATGGGAACCCGCCCAAACCAACCCCGATTTGACTGGGTTTGAGTTTTCCCCGATTTCATAATACGGGTATGAGACAGGTAACGGGGAGATATGTACTCACCCCGAACCCATACCCAAACCCTATCCGAATGTAGAAAAGTCATGTTTTTGTTTTTGTTGAGGGGGTTGATAATGATATGTCATGTTATTTGGTTTGATAACTATCATGATATAAGAACTTTCATTGATGGTTAAAGGAGCAACCAAATTTTTCCGTAAGGAAATGTTAAAATGAGCGCAAATTATTGGATAATGCATTACAATATTACTATTGAAGCTTAAAAAAAATCTTTTTTTAATAAGGAAAATTGATTCACTGCGGGACGGGGATGAGGCTGGAATACCCAAACCCATTGGGGACGGAGATGTGATTCAATTTCTCATCCCCGTTGGGTATGGGTAAGGTAGCGAGCAAGTATATGGAGTAGGGGATGATAATGGGGAAGGCAAAACTCGTCTCCAATCCACCCCATTGCCATGTCTACTCTAGAGGACAATGGTGCTCTTTATGGGACGGGTACGCGGCGGCGGTACTCACACTAGCTTGGTACTCTCGGTATCAATTTTTAATTTAAGCAATGTTTGTTTTTTAACAAATGGTCCTTTCTCTAAAAGGTTAGCTAGTATTAATTCTAGAAGAACAGTTGGCCCTAATTTTTGTAAACATTTCCCTTGTTAAAGCCTTGAGTGATAGATAAATGAATCGTACCGTCAATTTCATCATCAATTATATTCTCATGCAAATCCCTTTGTTCATTAATTCCCTTTGCTACGGTATAATGGAGTGCGAAAATACACGAAGGTTTTGTGAGGAATTATCATTCCATTTATACTCCCATATTTTCCGCCAAATGCTGACTTGACTGGACTAATTGACCAATGTCTAATACGTCAATTATTTGGGTTTGTCTAACATGTACAACATTGTACTTTTTAGTTTGTGGTGGCTAGGGTTTGAACCCCGGTTCATGCATATATTATGCATTGTCCATACCAACTGAGTTAAGTTTACGAGGACATGCAACATTGCACATGTTAAAACACCTAATAGTAGTAACTTTTTCTTGGAAAACAACGATGATTTATTCAAAAGTTGTATATTTAATATTAAATGTACAAGTTCCAATATAAAATTTCTATTTTAAACTTCTTAAGATGTGCAAATTTAAACATGATAGAAAAACTCTTCTATAAATAAAAAAAAACCAATTGTTTCCCATAAAGAAGATCAAAGAGAGTAGTTAGCAATAGCATCTCTCAATTATTTCAAGGGGCATCACTTTTTTGGGTCAAATAACCTAGTGGATTGGACTCATACATTTTAAATGTGGTAAAAATATGGAGTATGAAATTCAAACCCTGTTTCTTGCATAACATTTTTCCTACAACTACCAACTGAGTTGTGTGTTTTTTTTTGTTACAAGGCAAAAAAGAAAGAAAACAGAAACAAAAAGAAGAAGAAAAAACAGAAGGAACTACTCTCTAGAGTAGAAGGTTCCAACTGCGTCCATCCTAATAAGATGCAAGAGATCATCTGGAGGAGAGGCATGGTAGAGCAGCTCAATATCCGAATTAGCTCCAAGTTTAGCAAAGAAGTCTGCACAGTGATTTCCCTCTCTAAGAGTATGACAAACAATGACATTATTTTGTCCAATTAAATCCTTAACATCTTGAATCAAGACAACATAAACATGGTATCTCATTGATGGCCCCTTGAAGAGGTTGATACAATGCAAGGAGTCGGTATAACAACAAGCTCAAATATATTCAAACTGAGTTGTGTTTAAAGGCAAAGATATCATTATATTTATAAAGAATAACAAAAAATGGGAAATTAATATGTTTGCTAATTCACGTTTTCTATTTGAATTATATCGATTTCAATTTATTTATTTTAGTTTTATAATATCCATTCTAGTTTAGGAAAATTTGGTATAGGAGAAGAATGACTAAAATTTGTAGTTAGTGTTTTTAGATCATTAAATTATGATATAGATTTAAATTTGGAATATAATTGAATTGTTAAGGATATAAAAAACATGTTTATAGTAATCGAATCATAAATAATACATTTAAGGTTCAAATTGTTTGAGGGCAGTTTATGCACATTAAAAATAGGTTATACCAAGAAACTTATTTATTCTCTATTCTTTTTTGGTTAAATAGCTTAATGATTTTAAGGTGAATAAGTGAGGTTTCTAGGGTTTAAACCCGACCTCTGCATATATTATTTCCCTATCAACTAAGTTAATTTCACGGAAACAACTTATTTATTTTCTTTATTAGTAGTATAGATAAAAATGTGTTTAACCATTTCTTTTGTCACAAATTTTATCGATTAAGTTATATATAAAATGAAGTATGCTATTTATTTAGGTCAAAATACCACATACCAACCCCGTTGATTCATCATAAAAACATCTTTATGTTCACTTTCACTCATCGAAGAAGGTGGTTTTAGGTCATTTGTTTTATCTAGAATCACTCATTTGAATTTTTTCCCCATTTCTTTCAATCTAAATAAGTGGTTCCACATATATCAAGTTTTTTCTTGTTTTTTTTTTTTTTTTTTTTTTTTTTTTTTTTTTTTTTTTTTGTTTTTTGTTTTTTTTTTTTTTTTTTTTTTTTTTTTTTTTTTTACAAATTTGTTTTAGTTTTTAGTAAACCCTATTTTTATCTCTGAAAGTGTC
>Ga0228710_1010813_pt1 | contig 12053 bp, 7 predicted proteins | sample MedpolnodulmetaG_FD_177995 | JGI IMG/M metagenome (GOLD analysis project Ga0228710, IMG submission 177995) | Root nodule microbial communities from Medicago polymorpha collected in Santa Monica, California, United States - pink nodules | ecosystem: Host-associated > Plants > Roots > Nodule...
GCACCAATAGAGGCTGTAAAGCTATTTATGTTTCCGGTGGTGCTTCCGCCGTTGTCCTCCGCGACGGAATGACCAGAGCCCCCGTTGTAAGATTCAACTCCGCCAAAAGAGCTTCTCAGTTGAAATTCTTTTTAGAAGATCCTCAGAATTTTGATTCCCTCTCTCACACTTTCAACAAGTAATTTTCTACTTACTTTTTAAATTATTATCGGTGTCAACATGTCAATTCCACGTGTCAGACTCTCATGAGTGTCTGCGCCTTAGTGCTTCATATATTTTTATTAATTTGATTGATTTTTTTTTTTTTTGTTATTCAGGTCAAGTAGATTTGCAAGATTACAAAGTATTAAAGCTACAATGGCAGGAAAGAATTTGTACATTAGATTTACATGTTCAACCGGTGATGCAATGGGAATGAACATGGTATCAAAAGGTGTACAAAACGTACTTGATTTTCTTCAAAGTGATTTTCCTGATATGGATGTTATTGGTATATCAGGTGAATATTACATCATATGAATAACTAGTTTTGATTATTTGTATTTGTTTAGTATTTTTTGGTATGTTGAAAGTTATTGGTCAAATTGTGATGTAACGTGTTTTGGTAATAATAGGAAACTTTTGTTCGGACAAGAAAGCTGCGGCGGTGAATTGGATTGAAGGGAGAGGAAAATCAGTGGTGTGTGAGGCTGTAATTAAGGAGGAGGTGGTGAAGAAAGTGTTGAAGACTAGTGTAGAGTCTTTGATTGAGCTTAACATGTTAAAAAATTTTACTGGTTCAGCCATGGCTGGTGCTCTTGGTGGATTCAATGCACATGCTAGTAATATTGTTTCTGCAATTTACTTGGCTACAGGTCAAGATCCTGCTCAGAATGTTGAGAGTTCTCAATGTATGACCATGATGGAAGCTGTGAATGATGGCAAAGACCTTCACATCTCTGTTACTATGCCTTCCATTGAGGTATAACTAATTGTTTTAGTCTTAGTTTTTTGGCTGATCCATTATAACTATCTCTAATGTTCAAGAATCTTTTGTAGTGACTAATTTTTTAGTATATAAAGAATCACGTTAATGACCAAACAAGATGCATAGGGAGAAACCAAGTTGAAGGAGGAAAACGTGCGCGTTGAATTGAAGGGCTTCAAATGCCTAACCAAATTTAGGCTAAATAGTATACTAGTTGCCAAATCAGTACAGTCAAACTTTAAACAAGAAAAAAGTTCAATATGATCAATAGTTTTGTTGGACCACATATTCGGTGGTGGTCCAGCTCAATGTAATAAAACATCGTTAGCTGGAAAGATAAATTTGAATCTATTACAAGTAAATTATTTTAATTTTCTAAACGGTTGTGTAAATAAAGGATCATTCTGGTCAACGGTCATTCAAGCCGGACCAAAATGACCCAGATGTAAGATGTTTACAAACACATAAGAGTTAATCACGCCAACATATTGAACCGAGTCAAAGCAAAATTAAGTACTAGGCTATATGATCGGTGAGTCACGTGATAAGGTTTCGGTGTATAGTCCTATACCACCAGTATATATCTTTGCAGGGAGATGATATCATGTCTGTGTATCAGCAACACAATCTAAGTAGAATTCAGTGCCATAAATATTTATCCCAGAGTCTCTGATCTCTCAATTGATTCTTTACCTGCAATGTTTTCTTGTAAATCTTGCGCTCTTTTTTTTAGTCAAATTACGATAGAGAACATGTTTGTCATCACATGCATGTTTTAGGTCCCATGTTACAGCCAGCATACAGTTTGTTCATCCACGTGTAGGTTTCATATTCCCCTGTCTTCAAATCAAGGGAATAGTTTCAGATTGTTAAATTGGTGATCAAGAGTAACTAACAACTCAATTATCCTTAGTATATGTTAAATTGGTGATCAATAAAGAGGTTTCAAATCACATGATAAGACATGAACCAACATGTGATAGAATCATAAGACTGTACGTGTTAAATTAATGAATATTTTCACAACTACCTCAAGATCTATTTTAGCAGTAATGGTTTTTTTTATGTTGATTAAATTTGACATGACAACACCAATATTCTATGTATGATTTATTTATGTAATCTTATAATAATGCAGGTGGGTACAGTTGGAGGGGGCACACAGCTTGCATCACAATCAGCTTGTTTGAATTTGCTTGGTGTTAAGGGTGCTAGTAAAGAAACTCCAGGAGCAAATTCTAGGCAATTGGCAACTATTGTAGCCGGTTCAGTCCTTGCAGGAGAGCTCTCACTCATGTCTGCAATTGCAGCTGGACAGCTTGTAAAGAGCCACATGAAATACAATAGATCTAGTAAAGATGTCACCAAAGTTACTTCATGATGAGCTGACAAAACCACAAAATTGTGAGATAAATAATAACCTTGCATGTATCATCAAGAACAAGAATAAAAGAAAGAGAAATTTCATTAGGAGTATAAATTATTTTGGAAAGGGAAATAATTGGTGGAGACAAAGCCTGCAAACTAGACTTCATTGATGTTTGGTCCATGTGAGGGGATCATATCTTTCTGAAGTTGTACAGAAGGAATTAAACACGACTTAGTTTGATTCCCCCCCTTTTTTTTTTAATAAAAGGAAAAGAAATATTCATCAGTGTTGTAATTATGTCTCACTTATGTCTATGATGATCCTGCCTGTATTCGTAATTGTGTTGTAATTTCCATTACTTATAGCTCTCAATTATTTTATTTCTTTTTAGTTATCATTTTTCTATTTACACATACCAAAAAATCAATAAATTTAAATATATATTTTCATAGAATTATTTGTCTATCTTCTGTAATATTATTGACTATTTATCATCTTATATCACTTCTTTCCTTACTTTTTGATAGAATTATATAAGTGTTTTTTTTTGAAAGAATAGAATTATAAGTTGTGACTTTGTAATTTTAAAATGCTAACCACAAATGTTAGTGGGACATTTTGAAAACAAATTAACACAAATACCTAAGGGAAATTGCCTAATTTTCCAATACCAACTAGAAGAGATTTAACAAAAGGTTAGATTCTCACAACACAATACACTATTAGGAGAAGTGTCTCTACATTTATTGTCTGAAAGTGCCTCAAATATGTGTCAATTGAAAAGAAAATATTCTCTTTAGGTTAGACCAACTTTTAACCCGACAAAACGGAACGAGTCAATTTTTTATCAAATTAGAGTCAATTTAAATTTGATCATTCTAAATTTTCACCGCAAATATATTTTAGTTAATAAGTAAATTAGTTGAGTTTGTTTTTTTTACAAGTGGTATATTTTTTTTACTGGAGGTGGTTGAAGAAAAAAATTGCAATCACATCACATTTAATACAAAGTGATTGTTGATTTTTTTTTGCATTAGAGTAGAGTACCACCGTTTTGCAATGCTTTTGTGATTGTTCCTTCAATCATCTATATTATCATCTCATCACGGCCATTTATCTTAGAAGTTCATCAATCATCCTCTCTTAGAATATCTCCAGTAGTGTACTCCAACAGCATAAATATTTTTATTGGACTTACGATGTAACTTTACTTTGAAGCTATCTATTCTTTTTTGCTTAATGTGGTAAAATCGTTAAGAACTCGTAGTATGATAAATGAAGCAATATATTGTTAGAAAGATGAGTTTTAACAATCTTCTCTAGTAATAGAATTTGTTAAATACAACGCGTAATTCTTTTTGTTAAATACATGCCTTTTGAACTTCAAATATTTTCTAAACTATTTGATTATTATTGGTGAAGGTTCACATCCGAACCATATATGACATGGAGTATAAAGAAGGGATTTACGTACACACATGCAATAGTCAAATTGAATACACTCCATTGATTTCAAAACAAAATAAACGTCATCCTAAGTTTCTTCATATAAAAGTGAAATTCCATATTTTTACATTATAAAATGACACTTATAATTTGTAATAGTGACTATTATAATATTGATTTGAATGTTATAATTCTTATAGTATAGATAGAGACACCATCTCTTAGTTGAGTGTAGAACTGAAAAATATATCAGATTTTGGTATAAGCATAATATTAAATCCCTCCATAAATATTTCTTTGTACAAGTTATCACATGTATTAGGAATCAAGGTGAATTGAAAATTAATGGAGAAAAGATTATGATTTTGATATGTTTGGTAGTAAGTAGAATTATTGAAAACTAAGACGTGTGATGAGATGGAGAAACTCATAATTGACGTTAAGGTCAGCAAAAGTAGATTTAAATATTATTAATGGACCATTAATTCATTCATTATGAACATTAAGCAGGATGATATCACTACACATAATAATCAAAAATAATTTGGGAAATAAAAACGCCGTCTGTGGGAATCGAACCCACGACCACGTGGTTAAAAGCCACGCGCTCTACCAGCTGAGCTAAGACGGCTTGATGGTATATATTTATGTTGAATCAATTATATATGCAATCTATGAGACATGTCAACAAAATCATCTCAGAAAAAACCTCATTTTAATATTATTTACAAATATTATTGTTATATATATTTTTAGCCAATATTTTTGTTATACAAATAATAAGTATAGTTGTGATTAATTATAATAATAATTTTAGTACACGGGTTCGAGTCTCAGCTCACCCATAAATTTTAATTAATGGTCAATGAGTTGGAACCAAATATGGTTTATGATAGAACATTATGACGTGATTTGATCCATGTAGCCGACCCCATTTAGTGGGAAAAGGCCTGTTGGGGAGGCCCGAGTAGCACCGGGAGCGGCAATAGGTCAAACTTCCAGGACAATAAGAGACTTAAACGCCACACTCTTACCCAAAACCTTAAGACAATGGGTTTATGGGTTCCCTCTCTTATATATCCTTTGTTTCCTCCATTCATAGTCGATGTGGGACATAATCACTCACACTTGATTACCCAACAATCTCACTTAGTGGGAAAAGGCTTGATTGTTATTATTGTTGAGTTTTATAACAGTTACGAAAGAATACGTCTCTCTTGGGGCATTTTTTCCACAAAAAGATATCATTTATTAAACAACATTTAAATAATTTTGATTTATTTTTTAGTAACTTTTATTTTCAAATAAAGTATATATGTGGGACTATTTTTCCAACTCACTCACTTATGCCTTACACACTTGGTGCATTGATATAAACAGTGAGTTGTTCATTGATATGGTTTTTTAGAATCATATTGATATTTGTTGGTGTGCAAGCGTGAATTAGAAATCTTATGGAAAACTTAATATTAAACATTATTTAAGTGAAAGACTTCATAAACATGACGATATAAAGTTTTAAACAGAGATGTGAAGTCAAATTCTCTTTATGTTGGGTTCTTAACCAAATATGTGATATTACAAGCTCTCTTCGTGATACAACAATGGTGTCATACCCAACATTTACAAAAGAGACTCACTTCTTGCCTCGAAAGTTTTCTTGTCAATAGCAATCAAGGGATGCATTTCGTGATAGGGCGGGTGTCAATGACAGTGTGAATGTATGCGGATGAAAAAATAATTGTTTGAGGGAAGCATTATTCAGATGAATAGATAGACTCACACTTGATGGAGGATAAGAAGATTGTTGGTGAGCAAGTGTGAATTAAAAGTCTTACAATGTGTAGAAAACCGATCTCTTATGATCCAACAATATTAATTTTTTATTTTAAATGTTACATGTAATGTCTCTTCGAATGATATATAAAAGAGATGAATCATGTACATAATATTCCTCCGAGCTTCCTTTATAACCCAACAATATTAAATTTTTATTTGAAGTTTAACAGATTCTTACATATTTGACTTGTGGGATGAAAGATTGTTACTACTATTTATAAATTTATTTCGAGTTTTATTTATATTTTATGTAGGATCATAATGATGGATTTCACTATATACACTTTCCTCCAGAAACCAACTTCATTTTTGCTATTTAATTCGATTATGACTTTTGCGTTGTATTTTCACTTTCTCAATGGTTTAGATAAAATTCTCATTCATCATATCATATTAATATAATTGTCTAAACTATATGCATGTTCAAATTTTAAACTAAATGCATGTTCAAATTTTTCATAGTTTTATATCACACGGGTACTCCTATTCAGCAGTCTCTGCATCTCTAATCTTTGGTTTCTTCGTCGTCTTAGGGCGGCGTTATTTTGCTTTCTTGACTCATTGCGGTGTCCACTCGATTCAGATCGACATATTAGCTCCAATTCAATGCAAATTCAATCAATAACATTAGCATCTTCGATATAATTTTGTCATATTTGTAGGTTTCATCATAATTTAGGGATTTTGTCGTAGTAGGCATGGAAATGGGGAGAGGTGGGGATGGATTTTACCTTCTGCATCCCCGACTCTGATATACCTACATGTTACCTTACCCATACCCAAAATGGATGAGAAATTAATTCGCATCCTCGTCCCCCAATGGGTTCGGGTATCTCCGCCACATCCCCATCACCATAATGAATATTTTTTTATATAAAAAAAAAGTTTTTCCCATCCCTAAGGGGAATGTTGTAATGCATTATCCAGTAATATGTTCACTTTAACATCTCCTTAACTGAATGATTTTGTTGCTCCTTTAAATATCAATGACAGTTTTTATAACATGACAATTATCAAACCAAATAACATGACATATCAACATATATCTAAAATATCAATGTTTTAAATTAATTGATAATCCAAATAATCAAACCAAATTAACAAAACAACATAACCAAGTACAAATCACATTACAAACTAAATTAAGGATAATCCAAATTATCAGACCAAATTACACATGATTTCATTATAGAATGGATAGAAAGTAATAAGGGCAATGACGGTTTCCAGTTTAGAATAAATTACCAAAATAAATCAAACATAACCCGAAACAAAATCAAACAGAAATCATAAAAAAAAAACACCTCAAGATGATGGTGACAGAGAAAGTGAAGATGATGACGAGACTGAAAGTGATTTGCGTTTGTAATCTATGAGTGAGACCAATTGAGAAAAGATGGTGGAGATCGATGGCTATGGTGATGAAGGGGAGGGGGGCGAGAGAGAGAGAGAGAGAGAGAGAGATGTGGAAGGAGAAGATAGAAAACTTAGAGAAGTTAATGAGTTGTCTGAAGTTCTAAGGCTCTAATTGCGTGGGTGAAAAGGTTTAGGATTTGAGTTTGTATTTATGCAAAAAGAGTAATAAAGTAATTCTCTACATGTAGGACGAGTTTGAGTATGGGTTCGAGAATGGTACTTATATACCCGTTAGGTTTTACGTACCTGTGTTTTAAAATCGGGGATAACCCAAACCCATTAAAACAGGGAAAAACCCATCAAACCGGGTTGGTTCGGGTGATTATTCGCAATACATATTTTGTTATCCTGTATATGTCGTAGCATGCTATTAAATCGAACGTTGTAACTTTGTTCGCACATTATCATGTTCGTTTGTAGTGATTTTAAATTTGTGTTGTTTGATGTATTTTTATCAATTTAAATGAATGTACTTTTTTTTAGTAAAACAAAGTTCTTGACAAAATGATGCCAGATTTACGGGGATTAAAAACCCCTCTCCCATATTTTCGATCAAATAATAAAAAGGGTTAATATATATTCAACCCATGTAATATAGGCGTGTTCTGGTTTATCTCCCTGTATTTTATCTTTTTTTAGTCTCCAACCCTGTAAAAAGAAAATTCTCCAAAAACAGCATCTGACCCCACCTGACTGCACACTTGAGCTTAGATGACGAGTTGAGTCAGTGTTTTATGATTATGTGGAACATTGAGTTAGTATTATTAATTCTTTTAACTTTATTTTAATTTCACTTGCCTTTTTCATTATCAAATGAATTAAAATTCAATTTATATGAAAATAAAAATAAAACAAATATTTTCTTTTCCATTTCCCTCATTTTCATCCTTCAAACCGTCATCTTAATCTTCATCACCCCAACCCAAATTTTCATCACCCACAACATAATCGATTCAAACACCAACAATATACATACGCACAGGATCACCCACGACAATGATCACCGACATCACCCCAAAATCATACTCATCAAAATCAAATACATCCAACTTAACTGTGTTTCCACTCCTCTCCAATCCATTCTTGTCTCTCTCAACATCAATAACAACGCAACAATAACAAGCCTTAACAACAATCAAGAAAACAACAACACCATACTTCATCTTCAAATCCTCTCTTTTATTTATTTGTTCTCTTCTCTTACTTCTTCTTCTCTTCATCCTCCTCTTATATCTCTTATCTTTCTATTCTATTCCTCTTTCTCTTACTCTTCTCTCTCTGTTCTTTTTTTTTTTTGAAGAAGCTAAATTAACTCACCTAATTTGGTATCAGAGAGAATCGAACCTAAGACCTCAAAGAGGAGCAAATTCCAAAGTCACAAGCCAATACCATCAGGCCAACCTAAGTGTGTTCTCTCTGTTCTTTTTAACAATAACAACAACAACAAAAATTCATTGAAAAACACAACAACAACATGTTCAAATCTGAGGTGTTGTTTTATTATGTTTAATCTTTCTTTGGTTCACGGTTGTTTTCATGATTATGTATTTGTTGTGGGTTACAATATGCTTCGCGGTTGTTTCTCTCTATAACTTACAGTCGTTTTTTCACGATTTTGTGTTGTTATGGGTCACGATTTGGTGGCCAGATCTTTTCTTCTGTTTTGGAACTGTACTGGCTTTCAATTTGGCGAGGGTGGAGGTTGGTGGTGTTGTGAATTTGATGAAAATCACACCAATAACAAACTTGATGTGTGGAGCAAGTGATAATCAAGCAACCAAAACAAAGTGTATGAAACAATTATAATCACAAGCCAAAAGTAGAAAACAGCGAGAGAAAAGAAAGAGAGAACACAAAAGAATCTGTTTACCTAGTTCGGTCCAAATTGACCTAGTCTGGGGGAGAGAGCAGCCATCTGTTTCACTATAATGATGAGTAACTTTACAAAAGAGATATCAACGAGTTACAAGAATAAGTCTCCCTCCTAATTCTACCCAAAGCCCAATCTCTTCCCGTGACCAAGAGACTCAATCCTAATAGTGTTTTCCAAGGTGAACCAACCCTCAAACCCTAGTGTTTGTTGCCAAGAGACAAACTCTATACAAACCCTAGTTTTGTTGTTGCCTTTCTAAACAATTGTTTTAGCCCCCTCTATCTCAAGGTTTACACCGATACAATGTCTATATTTATAGTAAAAGTAACCCCCATAAAATTGAAACAAATATGACCTAAAAAATACGTTTCTAAAAAATACTGTTACGACACATCGGGCCCCGAATTCCTCAATTTGGGCGCCGATTTTTCACGTAACAAAAAGCTCCCAAACCAGGCAGAAAATCGGGCCCCAGACAGCACAATTCGGGCCCCGATTTTGATAGTTTCAGCAAACTTCAATTTGGCACTCCAAACTCCAATTTTGAGTCACTTCTACAACAGATGGCATGGTGTTGAATGACATAGATGCCGAAAGAGGTGGAAGTAGACAAAGATAAAACAATTAATGATTTTTTTATGAAGATTATCTATAAAAAAAAGCCAAAAATGCTACACGTAGAAGGAGTTGAAAAAAAAAGAGATAATTATATACCACGTCAGCCATTTAGATGAGTCAAATGGGGTCAGATGTTGTTTATGGAGAATCTTCCTCTTAAAGGGTTGGAATCTAAAAAAAAAAAATATTACAAGGAGTGAATATATATTAACTCTAATAAGAATAATGATAATTGATTTTTCTACCATAGATAAATTAATTTTTTTTACAAAAGCAAGACAATGTGAATTTGTTAATGATCAAATTTGTGATATACGTTGGATCTCAACAATACAAGTAGTCATCACTATGACACTGTGAGTCTCTGCATGAACTTTCCTTCTTAAAAACTCTAACAAAGTTGAGAAAAGAGATGATAAAATACTCTTTAAATCTTTGTCCTCAACATCGTCATGTGAGTCTAACTCGAATATCAACTTAGTTGATCCAGACTTAATTGTCCAATAGGTAACATATACGAGGCTTAGAGCTTCCACTTCATGTAACATAGACATGAGACTGGCAATAAGATTTAGGCAGTGTGTTGATATAAATGATGAGTGGTTGAGATCAATATGTTCTCATCCTTACAAAATCGGCTCCAAGATAAAATATTTCTCTATTTATAATTTCATTTTAGCTTTTTATCTCTATTTTACATGGAATTGAGGTTTTTTCATACTCAAAGACGGACAACCTCCATAAATTATGTAGTTTACTATCAGTGGCGGAGCCACGTGAGAGTGAGGGGGTGCAGCTGCTGGTGAAATTTATAAAACTTCATAGATACCATTGATTTTCTCCGATTTTGACCAATGTTTTATACCGGTGAACCCCTAAAATTTACAAATATCCAAGAGGTTATTGCGCTGCCATATTGTTAAGTTACGGTCCCACCATCACACCACTAATAACACTTTCCACACACTCCATGACTCCAATATCTTTGAATCAAAGTCACTGTATATTTTCCTTAAAAAAAACTCACCTATATTATTTGTTGGTACAAAAAAATTTCCCCCTTTATTTCACTATCTTTTTTTAGTGGGGTTTGCGTTAATTTATATGTATGTAATTTTTATTGTTATTGTTATTGCAATTGCATAGATGGGAATTAAAGTATGTATGTCTTTCGGAAAAAATAAATTAAAGTATGCATATCTCCTTAAAAAAAAACTAAATTAAAGTGTGTATATAATTTTTTGAGTAGAATTATTATTTTCTAATTTTTTGTAAATAATTGTCACTTTAAAATATCAATACAACAATTATTATTTTTTCTCATCAATATATTCTTATTTTTTGAATTTCATTTCACCTAACTACTCCATTAATTATGATTAATTATCGTGTTTTAATAAATGATACTAATTTTACCATCAAAATTAACAAATTAATCATTTTCTTAAGAATCGCGTACAACCCAAATGTGACAATTAAAATGAGACGAAGGAAGTAAATCAAGTATAATGTGATTTTTTTTAGTACATGTTATTTATATATGTGTGTGTGTCTATATATATATATATATATATATATATATATATATATATATTATAATTATTAATTAAATTTCATAAGGTTGAACCCCCTGACTCAAGGACCTGGCAACGCCACTGTTCACTATACACACTTTCCACCATAAACAAACGTCACTTTGTTAATGAATTCGATTATGACTTTTGTTTTGTATGTTCTCTTTCTCAATGGTTTAGATAAACAAGGGTTATTCTCATGTGTTCCTATCATCTCCATTAATTTTCATGGTTTTTGAACACAAGTATTAAGTACTCCTCGCGTCTCTAATATTATTTTCTTGACTAAATTGCGTCTCTAATCTTCGATCCTAATATAAGTAAAGTTAGATAAATTTAGACTCTTTTATTTTTAATTCATTTACCGATAGTAAAATTGATTTCGTGCATACTTTTGGGTTTTACAAGGGTGCAAAAGAAAAAACACTATTAATCGTATGAGTAGCTTATTCTTAGAATTCACTATTAAGGTGAATAAGTGAAAAATTCACTATTAAAATGTATTTCAATGTATTGTCTTACAATTAATATGCAGGAGAGACGAGGTTTAAAGTAACATCTCTACTCATTAATTCCTCTTTTATTTTTCTCTTCTCAATAGAAGTACCTACGAGGTTACGATGCTTATGAAGTTAAATCTTTTCAGTTGAGGATGGTCTTAGAATTTCCACGCCAAGCACTCAATCAGATTATCCAAGAGTGACAATAAAATTTAACATTGAATAAATGACCTTTCTTCTCAATCAAACTATTACCATAAACCATTGATAATGCACCAAATTTGTGTGTAATCTACAAAATAAATTTAACTCTCGGTAGTTGTTTTTCACTTCCTTTTTTTTTGTGTTACACTTTCACTTCACTTCCTTATTTGATCAAATTTAAATCACCAAAAGAAAGAGAAAAAAAATGTAAAAATAAAGCATCTGATTTGTACTACCAAACCAAAAA
>Ga0228710_1010815_pt1 | contig 12052 bp, 5 predicted proteins | sample MedpolnodulmetaG_FD_177995 | JGI IMG/M metagenome (GOLD analysis project Ga0228710, IMG submission 177995) | Root nodule microbial communities from Medicago polymorpha collected in Santa Monica, California, United States - pink nodules | ecosystem: Host-associated > Plants > Roots > Nodule...
TTCTTTTTTTTTCTCTTACTTATGGTGGTTGTTTTGGTTTTTGTTCTAATCATGGCAAATAATTTGAGTTTGGTGTGTCAAAGTGAGCTTGAAAGTCTATAGAAAGAGGCTATGAGAACATTGAATTCACTTGCCTTTTGAATCTTTAGAGTTTGTTGTTCTACGTTAAAAAAAATTAAAACCACTACCATATGATGAAGCAAGAGTTTTAGAATCAAGTGTTGTTTGACAGGAAGATCTCTCTGTAATCGAAAACGTCTTACTTGATGCCAATGTGATTATTGTTATATTACTTAATCATATTCCGTTTAATTATTTCAATTTGAGAAAACTAATTCACTAAAGTAGCAATTGTGTTTTGTTTTAATTAGTTGGTCTACCAATTTGAGAAAACTAATTGACTATTATTCTGATTGTGTTTTGTTTTAGTTAGTCGGTCTACCAGTTGTGCTATGTTTTCCCATGGTTTTTATATTGTTTTTAGTTTTAATAGTACTATTTATGATTGATTTTTTTTTTTTAAGTACCATTTAGGATTGATGACAATTGACTATTATAAATGTATACCAATTAAAATCCAAAAAGAATGCATATCTTGGTTTTGTAGCAAGTTTTTGTAGCATTTCACTGCATCTTACATGCTTTGAAAATTAGATGAAGAACAATGAGGATAAAGATGATGGACTTCTATGAATGGGTAAAATGGTGGAAAATAGAATTTGATTGGCCAGCCAATGGTAACTCTGAGTCACTGATCGTTTTCTCTCCCTCTCTCACTCTCTCTACATTTTTGGTAATTTCTTATCCTCACATCTAGCTTCGCTGTATTGACTTTTTCCTTTTGGCCTGTAAATGATATGCAAGGAATGAAGTGGGTATGAAAGTCCTCTCCTCCTCCCTTTATATATATATATTGTCAAATGGCATTACTTTTTTATATATTGGATTGCTTTGTTGTTTGTTACAGTTGAACCAAGAAATCAATTGCAAGGATTGAATGTTTGAACTATTTTGTATTTTGTAAAAGTAAAGTCTTAGCAGTTAAAAGTAACTTGGCTAGGACTCAATAGAAGATGTCTTCTTGAAGTAGTTTTGGATTGAAGGAAAAATATCATAGCTTTTACCTGTAAAATTATGCAGCAAGGGAGCTGATCAGGATGTTACTTTACTATTTAAAGGAATTTTTCAAGTTTGGTGCCTACGTTGTCACGGAGCAGATTCAACTGTAGAAATTAACTCATTATGGGCTTATGGCAAGGGCTGAAAGCATGTTCTAGGAGTAGTGAAGCTTTGCCTCAAATATCATTAATGGATTGGTAATGGTTTGTTAAGGCTATGCTGCAGTAAATGGTGGATAACACTTAATTATGAAAGTCTCTTGATAAGACATCGAAGGTTATACCTAATCTTTCTCCTGCTGCATAATCTTTTATAGAAACAGTGTTGCATGTTTCATGAAGCAATCATGAGTAGTGTTATTTGAACAACCAAATGAGACAATTTATGTGACAATTTCTTTTTTTCTCTCTTTTCATTGGTCAAAAACAATGAAGAGAGAAAAAGGAAGAGAGAGAATGAGAGCATAATGTGAGAATGAGAGCGAAAATTGTCAAAAAGTTGTCAGAAAGTGGTTGTATAAATCACAAAGGATTTAGCTACTCATGGCTAAAGCACATAAGTATGAGCTAGTACAAAATCATCTCTTGACCTAATCACAAAGGATTTAGCTACTCATGGCTAAAGCACAAATAACTAATGATAAAGAAGAATTCATTACATGAAATTGATAACCGGCTATGAGTTTTGATGGTCTCCCACCTTCTGCTCAGTGATCGAGTTACAAAAGTCAGTTTTTCTCTCCAAAATTTCGAACCCTCTGGTTAGAAAACAACTTGACTTTTATAATAAAAATTATGGGTTCGCCAAAATCCTAGCTCGATGCACAAAATCAAAGCACAATTGCTCATTAAATTCCAAAATCTGATCACACGCTCCTCCAAATCGGAGCACGATTTTTTACGTAGAAAAAGCTACAAAATTAGGCCACAAATCGGGCTACGATGCTAAGGATCGGAGCACGATTTTCCTGCTTCCTTCAAGTATCAAATTCGTTCTTTTGTAGTTTCTAACTTATGCAAAAACACATGAACTCAACTATAATTACATAAAAACTGAGCTAAAAGTAATATATGACCTTGTGTCATCAAGTATCACAAAGGCTTTTATCAATTTCACTTTAATTTGTTTGTCACATTTCTACGATATAAAGTAGTCTTTGAATTGTTGAGACTAAACCTGTTGAATAAATGAAAAGCTAGCAGAGTTTTTTTTTTTTTTTTTTATATTTCTAGAATAATCGATGAGGAAAATTGTATTTCTAGAAGAAGAATATCATGTAGAACAAGTTTCAAAGGAATGTTGAATAACATATACCATAAAAAATAGTTCATGAATATCTATAAAAAAATTACAATAGATTAAAGTATTACTTTCCCATTCAAATGTTATTGATAGAAAGATTATACTTCAACGTTTGGGATTCTTGATGAAATTTTTGTAAAATTTCTAATGTTCTTTATTTAATTCATATATTCATTATTTCATTTTGCAGGTTAGACTCTTTTGCTTATGAATATGAATATTTTCAAGCAATTTGAGATTCATGAAATACCAATAATTTATCCAAATCACCTTTTTAATGTTTATTATTGTTTTATTCATGTATAATTTTGCATCCCTCATACGTTTGATTTAATGCTTATGTGAATTCATCCGATACTTGGTTTTAAATTTTTATATTATATCATAGTTGAATATATTGAATCATCAAATTGGTTTTTTTAAAACTTTTTTTAGTTTTAGGTATTGCATTTCTTCTTTGCAAAGTTGTATGAATCGTTCATATCGTCCTAATGCGAAAGCTTTTAAAAGAGAGGAGGTTTGTTGGGCAAAAATGACTTGATATTAACAAATATATGTCAGTATAATTTTAGTCTTAGTCGATCACTTATTTGACCCCATTTAATGCTAAAAAGTATGATTAGATTATCTTCTTTAGGATTAGATATTCTTATTCAGGTTTTTCTTTAATTTGAAAAAGAAAAGTATCGATACAGCTTAACATTCTCTAACCTTGAAGATTGTAAAATGATATATGTTGCACTATTTAGAGTTACATCGGGAAATAGTTTAAAAATTTTGTTAAGTGGTGAAGATGTTGATTGCAATGATACTACTTCAAATGTATTTTATAAATAATTTTTAAAAATTATAAAATCAAATCATATTTGTCATTTATCATCCAAATCTTTTGCTGTATATCTAAATATTTTTTTCAATGTATATGACCCGTGCTGCTGCACGGGTAGACGATCTAGTTACATAATGCAACCATAAAAGACCCAAAATGCATATGGAGTAGTCTAGCAAGGGAAGAAATAAAATTACAGTGATTTAAATCAAAACATTACAAAATATGTTTCCAAAAGCCATGATCATCTCACTCTAAAATTCTCTAAATTGTCTTCAGGTACATAGAAACAGACTTCAAAGTATATCAAAATACATCATATGAAGAGGTGTCATAAAAATGCAAGAGGAAAGAAAAGGTGGGTGAGGTATCATTGAAAATTGATATCAATAAGGCCTACGATATAGTTGAGCGGGTGTAAGTGAAAAACATTATGAGAAGAATGGGTTTTCGTCATAGATGTGTGAACTGAATGAGTATGTGTATGAAGAGTGTTAATTATCAAATGCTTGTTAATGGAGAGAAAGTGGGACTTGTTATACCAAATAGGGGTCTTAGGGAGAGTTGCTATATACTTTTATGGAAGGTCGAATAAATATTCATCCACTGAAAATATAATTATGAATAAATTGGATGAATTTTATATTTAATTGATAGATTAGATTGGATTTTTTAAAAGAATTTTTAGTGAATTGATAATGGATTAATGAATTGTTTTAATCTATCCGTATCATTCAAATTCATCTAATCCATCCATTTCTCACAATTTGTTTTGCTTAAAAGAAGAGGGAAGCATTTATCCAAAAATAAAAGGAAAAAGAAGAGGGAAGTATTTAAAAAAAATAAAAAGACAAGACTTCTCACAAAAGAAACACAAATCACACTTAAATAAAAAACACAAGTGACTTCTAAAAAATACAAATTAGCCACTTTGGCAATCCTTAACACCACAAAACAACCGATAAGAAACAAGCACGCGGATAACAATTAATATTTTAATTAAAAAATCATCACCACCGTTGAAGCCCTAGGCACATGGTTCATGCCCTAGGTGCATGTGAGTGTGTTCCGAGCTCTAAATCTCCGTTTTTCCTTTCTTTTGGGTGTTTCCTTCCATATAAGGTGTCTTGGGACTTGAGAACAAATTTCTCCATGTGTAAAGTTTTATGAGGCCTCTTGACCCTTCATTCTTGATCTTCCCAAGGTATTCACTAATCTTCGATTGTTCTTACTTTGCCGATTTGCATGATTTCTTCGTGAATTACATAAAAAAAAAAACACCCTAGAATTGCTATGTTTCGGGAAGAATAGAATTACCGACTCAAATATAGAAAATATTACAAATGTTTCGGAATCATAGACAATTGTTCTAATACTTCTTTGCTCTGATGGTAAAGCCTACTGAAATTAACTGAAAAATATGTTAAAAATAACGTACGATGACCTGTAATCAGTGTAGTGTATATTTAATTATTAAGGGATGATGTTTTAATTCAAGCATCTAATAGGAGAGGGGAGTATAAATTTTACGTTTAAATGAAAAGGGTCTATATTTTAACATATAAGAGGAGAAGTAATTTAAGATACCTTTTAAAGGAGGGAATTATAATTTACACAAAATAAAAAGATAAGTCTCCTCACAAAAAGAAACACAAACCACCTCTAAACAAACACAAATCACCTAAAAAAATCAGCCACGTTGGCAATCCTCAACACCACAAAACAACCAATAAGAAACAACACATGGATCACAATTAATATTTCTAATTAAAAAATAATCATAACCGTTGAAGCAAGCAACGTCCAAGATCTCTCTAATCCCAATCAAACCGACCTAATCCTCTTTTTTCCACTCCTATATAAACACTTCCTTTCATACACAATCTTCATCAACTTTCTTCCTTCAAACTAGTCTTCTTCATTTTTCACTTCAATGGCGCGTACAAAGCAAACTGCTCGCAGATCCACCCTTGGTAAGGCACCAAGGAAGCAACTCGCCACAAAGGCTGCTCGAAAATCTGTGCCAACAACCGGTGGAATCAAGAAGCCTCACCGTTATCGTCCAGGAACAGTTGCTCTTCGTGAGATACGTAAGTATCAGAAGAGTACCGAACTTTTAATCCGTAAACTTCCATTTCAGCGTCTTGTTCGTGAAATTGCTCAGGATTTCAAGACAGATTTGAGATTCCAGAGCCATGCAGTTCTCGCACTTCAGGAAGCAGTGGAAGCTTATTTGGTTGGTTTGTTTGAGGATACCAATTTGTGTGCAATTCATGCTAAGAGGATCACCATTATGCGTAAGGATATTCAACTTGCTCGCCGTATCCGTGGTGAACGTGCTAATTAGGGTTATTGACTAGTTAGTATTCTGGTATTGGAATGATTTAGGGTTTTCTTTATCAGTTCTTCTTTCTTCGATGCGTTTTAGGGATTTCTATTTAGGTTTTGTTTTTATTAATTTATCTTTCTTTTATGCTAGCCGTATCCGTCTGTGGTGAACGTGCTTAGGGTTACGGATTAATATCCTACCATTTCTCTTCATCCTTATACCTGCTAATTTCAAAACAAAAATCAGAATCCTAAAATGATTTAATTTAGTATATGAAACAGTCCAAATAATGCATCCCTTTGCAGATGGCAAGACTCAAAATCATTGTTTTTGCATAACTTTACTCAAAATTACACCATTTTTGACACAAGATTGGGCTTTTTATATATATCTCTCTGGTCCTGGGGAAAATCTGTATCATCACCGTTCATTCATTACACAAAGCTATTACTACTGTCTTCGCCTCTACCTAAAATTTTTGCATCACTGTTATGTTTATGAATTTTTCTTCTCACCATTACCTAAATGTTTAGATCCACAACATCCCTCAACAAAACACACCAAAAAAAGAAATTAAAAATCAACAACGTGTAATCCGATTTTCATGTGCAGGGACCGAGTTTTTTAATGAAATTTGTTAAAAAAATAAATAAAATTGGAAAATCATAATTGATAACAAGGTCAGCTGTAGGAATATCAATTGTTTCTAGTAATATAGAAATTTTTCCTGATTTAAGTTCATGAAGTGCTTCAAGCTTATGAGTATGTAATCTGATTTAGGTATCGTTTGGCCCGGCTTTTTTCCAGCTTCTCTATATTTTTAAGGAGAAGCTAGGCCAAACAAACACAATATCAATAAAGTACCTTCGAAAAAAAGTACTTTTTCTAGAATGCATAAAATTCAATGGAATGAGTTTTAACCAAAGTTGTTAAATGCTAATTTTCCTCAATTTATTTCACAAACACCTCTCTTCAACTCACACCGACAAACTTTTCTTTTCTTTTTAAATATTTTTTCTTTTATTTTTAATATTATATTTCATTTTACTTTTTTCTTCCATTTAATTTTTTTTTTTTTGAACCGGTCCATATAATTTTTTTAAGGAGGGTCCATTTAATTTTATTATCTATTTTTGAAGAAATTTTATTATCTTTTTATCACTTATATATTTAATTTCAATATCGTTCAATTATCACAACCTCGCAAATATTTTTATTCATGTTGTCATTGAATGACAACAAATATTTTTATTCCCTTTCTTCAACCTCACAAATATACACACACAAAAATTAACGTTTAGAGTAATATTTTATGTCTGTATGTCAGTTTTTTTGTTACGCTAATCATATAATTTTTTTAGTGTTGTGTAATGCGTATAATTACTTTTATAAAATGTTGATTTTAATTAATAGTACAAGTATAGATGCCTAAAAAAATTATACTTATATATATATCTTACACATTTATATTGTAACAAACTATGCATATCTTTTTCTTATTTAAAAAACTAAACATATCTTTTTCAATGACACCAACAATGTAACAAATATAATATCATATAATATAAATTCTTATCTTTTTGAATGACACCAAAAATATGATAGTCTTATAACAAAATTTGTTATACAGTATAATTGAAGAAGAAGAAACAAACTATTCATAATATTTTAAACATTTTACTTATTTATTATGTTAATTCATAATAAATTCAAAGTTTTGTCCTCGTGAGCTTAGCTCAGTTGATATAGACAATGCATAAATATATGCAAGGTCCCGGGTTTGAACCCCGGACACCACCAAAAAAATAATAAATTCAAAGTTTTGTACAATATTTTGCCAAACAACTTTTAACTTAAAAATAACTTTAGAACTAAAAAAAAATAAAGAAACCAAACAACTTTACATTTTTCCTTAAAAAGCTTTATTTTAACTTTGTTTAAAAGTAGCTTTTAGACCAAAAAAAGCCTGGCCAAACGGTACCTTAGAGTTGCAGCTTTTTTATCAGGCATTTTCAAAATTACTTCTCACATTAAATTTAAACGATGATAAATACATAACCAAATTTTAATTTTATCGATTCCTCACTATAATATGCTCTAAGTCCAAGCATTCCATTCTATAAAGCACAAACAAAAACACGGACAAAAAACAGACATGTCTACTTTTGTAGTATGACTCAAAATTTGATGGATGAAGAATATTGTTACGAAAAATATAAAAGATTTGTTTCAGATATATTTTGTGCTGAAAATATTTGTGGACAATAAATATAATGACGATTTGATGCAAATATATTTTGAAAGTGAATAATTGATGCAATTATTCTTTCACTGAAGTAGAAAAAAAAAGTATTTTCAGTGTGATATATGTTTTATGAGTTATATTTCTCTATAAATACAAATCTTGTATCAGAGGAAATATTGAGAGAGAGAGTAGAAAAACAAGGGTTTAGAAGCCAACACTAAAACTAGGGTTTCTAGAGTTTTTCTCTTGGAAATAAACATCAGAGTTGGGATTGAATCACCATTGATTCACCTTGGAGAAACACTATTAGGATAGAGTCTCTTGGTCATGGGAAGAGATTCGAAACTTTGCGTGGAATTAGGTTTGAAGACTAAATTTTGTAACCTTTTGATATCTCTTTTGTAAAGTTACTCATCATTATAGTGGAATGGAGAGCTGCTCTCTCCACCAGACTAGGTCAGCATTGGACAGAACTGGGTAAACAAATTTTCGTGTGTTCTCTCTCTATTTCTCCTTTGTTGTTATATCTTTTGCTTGTATTTATAACCGCCACCCACGTTGTTTTGGTTGCTTGATTAATTTGCTCAACTCATCAAGTATTTTATTGGTGTGATTTTTAATGAATTCACAACAATTGGTGTGATTTTATTGGTAAGAATACTCGTGATCAACCTTTGAGGTGCAGTTTCAAGGTAAAATGCATATTGTGAGTACGCATTTGAAAGTTGAGGTAGAAAAATCTCAACATGAGGTGGAGTTGATGACACCGTAAATGGTACAGCTATGTGAGCAAGGGAATTCTTCAAGAAAACGGAAGGCATTCCGGAGTTTGAAGAATGTATGGCATGACTTTTGTGATTACCTAAAATACCAAGGGTGATTAGCTGCAAGGAGATCTTCCAAGAAGCGGGAGACGTTCCGTGGTTGAAGAGGGTTTGGTGTAGACTTGTGGAACTACAAAAAAATTCCCTAGTGTAGTTGGATGCAAGGAACTTCAAGAAGGCAAACGACATTCCGATGGTTGAAAAGGCAAGGGTGGAAGCTTGTGGAGCTACATGGTGTAGATGGAAACAAGGGAAGATGAAGCATGGAGAGAGCATCAAGGTGATTGATGGTAAATTGGCATCATCACTAATTTAGAGTCAAGGTGGAGAATGTTGTAGTATGACTCAAAATTTGATGGATGAAGAATATTGTTGCTAACAATATAAAAGATTTGTTTCAATTATATTTTGTGCTGAAAATATATTTATGGACAATAATATATTTTTGTACTGTATGAAGGAAGATTTGATGCAAATATATTTTGAAAGGGAATATGTGATGCAAATATTCTTTCACTGAAGGAGGAAAAAAAGTATATTCAGTGTGATATCTGTTCTAAATTTATGAGTTATATTTCTCTATAAATGAAAATCTTAAATCAGATGAAATATTGGGAGAGAGTAGAAAAACAAGGGTTTAGAAGCCAACACTAAAACTAAGGTTTGTAGAGTTTTTTTCCTGGCAACAAACATTAGGGTTGGGATTGACTCACCTTGTAGAAACACTATTAGCATAGAGTCTCTTGGTCATGGGAAGAGATTCGGGACTTTGGGTAGAATTAGGTTTGAAGATAATTCTTGTAACCTTTTGATATCTCTTTTGTAAAGTTGCTCATCATTATAGTGGAACGGAGAGTTGCTCTCCCCCCAGACTAGGTCAGCATTGGACCGAACTGGGTAAACAAATTTTTGTGTGTTCTCTCTCTATTTTTCTTTTGTTGTTATATATTTTTCTTGTGTTTATAACTGACGCTTACATTGTTTTGGTTGCTTGATTAATTTGCTCCACACATCAAGTATTTTATTGGTGTGATTTTTAACGAATTCACAACATCTACATCGATAATAACTTAAGAAAATAACATTATTTAATGTAATCACATGTGTCAGTGTTAGACACTAAAACATGTAGTTGAGGTCATATATATCCAAAGTGTAACATGCCCAATGACTTTATGTAATGCCGACTGAAATGGATATGAGAATGGTTTAATGAAAATAGTAGATGGATAAAAAATGATGGTTTGTTGTTGATGACAGTGATGATGAAAAAATGGTAGTAGTTTATGGAGAATTAGAGTCGACGTTCCTCAGCAAGTCTCTGCATTTTTTCTTTCTTTTATTTATGTTCCCTCCCCCCTTTTTTTGTTGCGGATGAATTTGAAAAGATTAAGTTAATTTTGGTTCGAGGAATTTGTTTATAATGGGTTTGTGATTTTTAAGGATTTTAATTTTGTGGGGACAGATGAATTTGATGAAGTTATGAATGTGAAAAGAAAGATGGAGGTGAGGAAGATGAAGGAGAAATGATGTTACTAGTTTTGATGAAGATTTGGTAAAGGGGAAGAAAAATAATTTAATTTTCTTTCTTTGGTAAAAATATTATTTATTTTACTATGTTTAACTATTTAAAAAAAATATTTAAAAATGCTGACTTAACACGCCACCTTATTAATTAATATACAACAACATGTCACATAAGCATAATTGCATAGTCATATGTTCTAAGGGTCTAAAATCAAAGAATCTTTAAATTACATAAGGGATCTAAAAATAATTACAGAGAAAAAAACCAAATTTTGCACAAATGGCAAGGATAAAACCCAAGTAACCATTTTATTTAACAAAAATATTCTTGTGAAAGAATACTATATCCACTAGTCAATCGAAATCTTGTTAAATGATAATATAAATAGCAAATAGTCACTTTAGTCCTTGACTCCGCACTTCCGTTATCACTTTAGTCCTTGCCGTTAAAAAATTCTATTAAGTGATGATGTGACACATGCTTTAGGCTGACAAGGAGTCTGACATGTCACAGAGACTAAAGTGAAAGTAGAAAATGGTCACTTTGGTCCCTGAACCGAAAATCAATATCCCCAAATTGAATGTTAAATCTCTAAATGTCATCTAATTTTTTCTTTTGCTCAAGATCAATCATCTATTAAACACCAACTTACTGTTACGTTCCTGACTGTGCATACTTACTATCAGTTAGGTCCCTGACAGTAAACACGAAATTTCACTAAGGTCTCTGGCAAGTTGTTAGTTTAACATGCTACCTACTAACAACACTAAGGTGTCTGTGTTAAATACCAAAATATTATTATAACACTTGTCAAAATGATTCCATAAATGAATACCAAAATATTTCCATAAAATAACTATTAAGTCATTACAAGAAGGTCAACCATAGAGTAATCAAAAGATTGCACCATATTTGGACATATAATTCAATAAGTCATTACATAATGATTCGACAAAATATTAAACAAAATATTACACCACATGTGCTTATAATTTAGCAACTTCGATACATAAATATACTAATGAAATCACATAGTTGGTCTTGAACCCCTTGGAGTAAATCTTGGAGTTGAAATGGAAGATGTAAGCATTTGTTGTTCATTCAGACGTGCATTTGGATTTTGACCCTTAATAGGTGGTGGCCTAACTCCAACCAGTGTTGGGTCAAAAGTTCCCTATCCAATTTCTATTGGTTGTTGTCCTTGCAAATTCACATCAAATAATTGCTCTTGTGTTTGTGGGGAAGATTGTGACAAATCTAAAGCAATTTGTTCTCCTTGACCCTCATTGTTGGGAGGTGGTGGTGGTGGAGTCCAATTGGAAGGCATAGGCATCACACCTTGATTAGTGCAACCGAACCTATTGTGGTTACCTTCTAGACCACACCTTGAACATGTTTGCACTGGATATGACCTCCGAACATTACCTGAACTTGAAGGACCCATGGACCCATCTTTCCTTTTTTGTTTCTTTGGCCTTTCAGGTTGTCTTCTTTTTGATGCAGGCACCAGTTTCACATAATCAGTTTTTTCCCAAAACTCTTCACCTTGTGTTGACTTTATGAAATGCTCATAGGTTGCATTGTATGAGCCCAAAGTAAGCCATCCATTACAATAATTTTCAGGTTCGTCATGCCTCCATGCAATGGCTGCTATTCCATGAACAATCATGCCTTCCCATATGGACCAACACATGTTGGTCAACTACTCTACTGATATTTTTTTACTTTTATTATTTAATTTTTGGGTAAACTAGACTCTAACCCGTGCGATGCACGGATTTATTAGAGTTTCATGTATAGGTATCAAATTGATTATATTATTAGAAACATTTAATGAAATACAATAGTGTTTTAAAAAATTAAATCGATTCATTAA
>Ga0228710_1010818_pt1 | contig 12047 bp, 6 predicted proteins | sample MedpolnodulmetaG_FD_177995 | JGI IMG/M metagenome (GOLD analysis project Ga0228710, IMG submission 177995) | Root nodule microbial communities from Medicago polymorpha collected in Santa Monica, California, United States - pink nodules | ecosystem: Host-associated > Plants > Roots > Nodule...
CATAAAAAGGGTGGAAATGCAAAGGAAAACAACTCCCATATAGTCCAAACGAAAACCAAGCCATTCATTTGCACCATTGTTATGAAAGTCCATTCTTAGACTTGCATTCACCCTGTCAATATTTTCTTGAGAAAATGCATTCTGCTTTCTTAAGCTACGGATTGTCATAACACCAGAAATGGTCTCTGAAAAGTGATGAATCACTGGAGCTTTTGTGATTGAATCAAGTCGAGTTAGTTCCCTAGAAGTTGCAAGATAAAATTTCTGCAAACCAGAACAATGAATGTCAAAATGCACCATATATAGTCTAATCGGGAGAGCTTATGAAACTAGCTTATGACATGTCTATAATCTGTTTTCAGCTTTTTTTTATAAGCTCTTAGTGATAGCTTATGAAAAAAAGCTTTTTATAAGCTCGTTATGTTGCTGCAAATTTTAATAGGAGTAAGTATATCATACCCTATACCAGTTGTTGAGCCAAAACAGTGGAATTAAGAGGAAGACAGTCTCCCAAGAATTCTGGCATGTGACAATGAGGATACTGAATAATGATAAATATGTTAACATTACAAAGTTTACCAACATTGGAATTGATATATCAACCCAAAGTATATCGGTAGATACCTGAGCAATTCATAATAAAAGTAGAGTTAGAAAGTCCGAACAATTTTGATGGTCAATGCAGTTCAAAAACATGGTTTATTCTGTCTGGTAGATAATTAATGAATGTAAAGGTGTTGCAACTGATTAATCATCAACAGAACACAATTAACCACAATTTTCATGTGCTTATCGGAACACAAATTGTGGTTAATAAATATCATGTATATTTGAAAACCTAAAATTCGCGAATATTTAAATATAATTTGGATGAATATAATTTATACATCTGAAAATCATGCTCAATGAGGTTCAAAATAATGGTCAATTACGTTCAGTAGACAGTTAATAAATTGCGAAGCATTTCTATACTCATTAACCACTACAGAACTTTATTAACCACATAATTGAACTGCATTAACCATCCAAATTCTTGTCAATTTTGTTTAAAAATATAATTTCTCATTCAAATATTGGGCAAGTTTAGGTTATGTTGTTTACTATAGCTTAAACCAAACATCAAAAGGGATGTTACGTGAAACTCACACGACTCAAAATTCTGCCAGAAGGAGTAGTATCAAAGAATGACATTGGTGCATGAAGGATACTTTGAAGCAATCCAATGAAGAAACTTTGAGATGTCTTTAAACCCCAATAAGTAAACAAGAGAGCTCTCACCATAACAACTACGCATGCAACAACAGCTATAACGGCATAGACAGTAATGAAAGTGAAAGAAGAAATGACAGAATCATCTGCAGTAGCAATTGCTAGCCAATAATCACCAGCCAAAAATGACAGCGTCCAAGCCACTGACATTGCTACCATGAGTACTATTCCCCACCATCCAAATGCTTCTGTGAAATAATGTTTGTATACTTTAAGGTTTACACGTCCAGTTTCTCTTTCCTCATCTTCAATGAGCTTTGCTGCAGTTTTATCAGACTTAGATTGATCTTGAGAAGACTGCTTTTCTAGCGTGCTTTCTTTTTCTTTTGAAGCGATGCGCGCTAGTTTTGGAGACTGAGCAGAATCATCACTAGTTTTGTCACTTGTTTCTGCAATTTCCATTGAGGATTCATGAGCTGCCACAAGTGCACCAAAATCTAGGCCTGCTTTGAGAAGTTCATCATACTTTCCACTTTGTACTACTCTCCCTTCACGCATCACCTTTAAAGTTGGTATCAAAATAAGCCAAATTTATTAGATTTTGGATATGAAATTTTTTCCAAATCCAAGAAAATAAATGTTATAATAACAGATATATAATATAAGCATGTGGATTTGGCTACTCTGAAGTAAGTATTTCACTTTAGTTGATGAGAAATCCAATCGTTGATATTCCAACACATCTATGATTTGTTATCCATGTACACAAAATACTAATAGTTGATTTTCTCATCAACAGTTGAGACCTAAGTTTGCTTAGTTTAGAGGAGCAAAATCCAATAGAGATAGGAATAAAATATGTGTGTGCGCGTAAATAATGCAATTTATTTTTCCCCATTTTTGGTGAAATCATAACAGAATACTATTAGAATATGTAAATTAGAATATAAAAATATCTTTTACATATTCTAATAAATACATAAATCATACCATTATAGAGTCAACATTATGCAAGAAATCAACTTGATGGGTTACAAGTAAAACAGTCTTATCTTTGAGAGCTCCCATGATACATTCCTGTAACAAGAAGATAGAAAAAAAATCAGGAATTCATCATTTATGATATATTATATTGTTATAATGTATTTTGGTTGATATAATATATTATTTCTAATTATTATGTACTCAATAATGTATCTAATCTTAAAAATATTACTTCACTAAAAACTAAATATGGAGCTATTTAACACTGCTTGTAACTTATAAGTTGTAACTTTTTGCTTACCTTAAAAATAAATGATCCTGTTTCTGCATCAACAGCACTGAATACATCATCAAGGAGATAGATGTCAGTGTCATGATATACAGCTCTAGCAAGCTGTACACGTTGTTTCTGGCCACCGCTGAGGTTAATACCGCGCTCTCCAATCTCAGTTTCATCACCATCATCCATCATTTCAAGATCCTTTTCAAGGCAGCACACTCTTAAAGTTTCCCTGTACTTTTCCATGTTCATTGGTAAGCCAAACAATATGTTTTCTTTGATGGTTGCATTCTGAATCCATGATGTTTGTGCTACATACGCCGTCGTCCCACAAACTCTGACCTGTAAGATTTTACAAGTAATGATGATAATTGTTAAAGATAAAAGTAAATTTTCACAGTACATTCACAAATCAATAAAATGTTTTTGAATACATTTGAAAGTATAGTCACAAATTCTTGTAACGAAAAAATTGCACCGACTGAAACAATCTCACAAATGTTTATGTCAATAGATAAGCTCAAATAAGCCATTACAAACAGGCCCTACAGTTGATAAGCACGGTCAATTCTTTCCCATGTGTCTTACATGATGATGAACAGAACAACCTTGAGAATGCAATGAATTTAGATATCATATGATATCCATGAAATACAAGCATCTTCAACTTTCTTACATAGATATGTTTGTCCTTTCTTACAATTTATAGAGAAGATCAACTGTAACCATCTACTTTCTCGTTCTTTTTTGTTAAAGAGGATAGGATGTAAAAGGGTTTGCTGGAGATGGTTTGGTAAACTGTAGTATTAAAATTCTGTTGTGTCATATTTGTTGATGAGAAATGAAATTTAGTAATATCTGAAGATTGCTATTCCATAACGGATCGTTACTAATGACATTTTATAGAAGATTATGTTTTGTTTAAGAACTTAAGGTAAATGCATTATGGTAGTTCAAACTTTTTTGATTGGAAACTCTGTATGCAGTGTTACTCATTCTACAAAGATGCTGCATGATCCAATTGCTACCTCTAATAACTATAATTTTAATCGTGCAATGGCTAGTTATCCAGATATCTTGTATGTGCTTTGCATTCAAACTTATTTATCAACCATGACAGCATGGTTATAACGATCCACATGAACGTTTGTAGTACCATGTGGCTGTTAGAGGTATCTAATAGTAATAATCATATCTACTTTGCATGGTTTTTTGGTCAAGAAAGAATGGGGAGAACACTTGTTTGCTGTTTTAGTACTTTAGTTTTCCTAAGTTTTTTTATTCATTTAACGGCTGCAGACTTGAACATACTAAATTGGAAGACAAACAAGGGGGGTGAAGATAAGCTTGAAGAATTATTGTGAAAGGAGAATGAATGTTGAGCTGCATAATATTATTAGACTTTCAAGTTGGGCTCTGAAGAAGAATGCACTGAATACATTGCAAAATATGTCAAAGATGCTTGTATTTTTGAGATTGACGATACTCAAGGTTGCAAAAAAATAAATAAACTGCATGAGTCCAAAGAGAGCATAGCATACCTTTCCTGAGATCTTGAACATTTCGCCCAACACAGAAGCCAATAATGAAGATTTGCCTGATCCAACAGTTCCTACAATAGCAGCATGATCCCCTTTCTTAATTACCAACTCTTCAACTGTCAACGCCTCATTCTCATCCTTATCATCCCATGAAAATTTCCCATCTTTTATCTCCACAGCTACATCCCCATCACAATTCTCCTCTCGTTGCACTGTGTTCTCATCCATTTCCTTACTCACCATGAACTCATCCAACCTCCCTAAAGATATTGTTGCTTGAGAAATCATGATAAGAGCTTGCGGGAAAGTCCTCACAGGATCTTGAAGAATCTTGATAATCGAAGTTATTGTAAAAACAGTGCCAGCATTCAAAGGAATTCCAATAAAAGTTGAAGTTCCGAAGGTAAGAACAGTTACAACTAATGGAGCAGTACCCAAAACTCCCATGTTAACCGCAAAATAGTACAAGAATTTCGCAATCCATCCATGCTCGGTGTCACGAAACTGTTGAATTTTGTTACCGAAGTACTCTTCCCACGCTTGAAACTTAATCACACGCATGTTGTTAAGCAACTCGTTTGTCGCCTTCATCCTCGAATCGCGGCTCGTCATTATCTTAAACTGGAAACTATTACTACTCTTCGTACGATAGAGTGTGAAGAGAAGCATTATGCTAGTTCCAAGCACTGCTGCAAGTACTGATAGACCAACATAGCTATACATAAGAGCCAATGCAGCACCAACTTGTAATGGCATCAACCATATAGGATGGAACTGCATCATCAAATCTGAGAGCTGTTGAGCATCAACAGCCATGTGATTAACAATTTGGCCAGTTCCATGAGTTTGTCTTGAAGAACTTGACAACCTTAAACCCTTTTTGTAAACTGAAGTGATTATGCTCGAACGGATAAGCATACCGAGTTTTTGAGAGTGGAAGTTGAATTGATGAACACTAAGTACCTCAACTGATTTTGCTGCAAAAAGGATACATATCAAAGCAATACCTTCACTAGTCGTACTATCTTTCCTTGATGTGAAATCAACAAAACTTTGAATCAACAATGGACCAACATACATAACACAAAGCCTAACGATTGCAAGGAAGCCCGTGAAAACTATGTGTTTCCAAAAACACCTAAAAAGGGTAACTCCAACTGGATGCTTACTGTTTTCCTCTGGTTTTGGCCAATTGGTTTGAAAAAGTTCTGACATTTTTTCTGCTCTAAAATCAAGAGGAAGTGAAGGTACATCTTCTAGTTTAAGGGGTGTTTTGTAACCTTTATTGAGTAAAGGATTCATCCAAAACCACCCTGTTTTGGACAAAAATGAAGAACAGGCATAAGGACTCAAATTTCTATCGGTCGAAAATGACCGATATGTTGCTACTACTACATCAGATATTCTTATCACATGAATCCCTGATGACCCTTTTATAGATATCACGAAAAAGAAAATAGATAATGGAAGATTAACCAAAGAGAATATGTCATCTATTCTCAAACTAAGCTCCAACTTTTCTTCACGGACGGTTATCAATCGAACAATAGCCGAAGCAGCAAACAAAGTAGCAATTACAAAGTTTACTATCCAATAGATTCTTAGTGATAAAGGGTGTTTGGAAGATTTGAACTTTTTCTCATGTATCATTAGAATCACTATGACTATGTTGGTTATTGCTTGAAACAACCGAAAAAGTGCTTCTATTTGTTTCCATGAAGAAAGGTTATTGGTTTGAGTGAAAGCCAAGATTCCTAGAACAGTGTAAGTTATAGCCAAAAGGGTAGTTACCAAAAAGGCTAGTTTGAACCAAAAGGTGATTCTATAGTCAGAATCTTTCTCCTGCAGAAGTGGTTTTGTGATTGAGGAGCTAGTGTTTGCTCTTGAATTGAATCTTGAATAGAGTTTGTGAGCTGCAAAAGCTAAGAGAAAGAGCAAAAACAAGGAATCAAGAGCAGAAAGAAGAAGTCTCTGAGGACATGGAGATAGCAAAATGAACCTTAACCATTGAATTATGAGTTCTGGTGTAGAGGAAGATGAATCTACAGGTAAAAGGGTGCATGAAGGAGAAGTTAGCCATGAAGAAGAAGACATTGTTAAAAGATTATGTGATGAAAACTGATAAGGTTTCATATTATGTCTTTATATAATGTTACATACTAGAAAATATGTAACAAGTTTGATATATGATTATGATGCATGAAGAGAATATAAAATAGAATTTGATACTCTAAATGATTGAAGAAAAGAAAGAAGAAGCGTAGTGTAGAGGGAAAAAGGGGTGTGAAATGGAATGAATGAAGTTCAATGAGAACACGGAAAGGGTATAGAAGAAATGTGAACATGTGAATGTGTTAATGGTGGAGGCCAGAGTGTTGTTTCTGTTGGATTTTGTATGGTAATAAAATAAGCACCATGCGAACCACGCATTTAGTATAATAAAAAGATCTTCAAATAAAATATAGGAGATATCATGTAACTGTACTTAGAAATCCAAAAAATATCAATTGATTTCGAATGTGAAGGGAATAAAAAAGAAAAAATCTCATTTTTAATAGGGATTTCTCTTTTCTTTTTTATTTTAAGGTAAAGGTTCAGACGAAGAAAGAAAAAAGAATTTTTCATTGCATCAGAAAGTAATTTTTTTATTTGGTATGGATAAAAGATCTTCCGGTGGTGTCTATATAGAGAGCTTCTATGGTGCAGTCAGGAAATTGACTTTTTTGTAAAAGTTAATTTTGATCTTAATGTTTGATTCATTTTTAAATTGTTGATTATTGAATAATGATTAATGATCAATAGTAATTCATCTAATAATGCTTGCAACATCTTGGACTTACAGGTACTATTTTATTGTTTGAATCTTTAACATGCAAACAGAGTTGATGATATTATGTGATAGTCTTAAGTGTTACACTTTGTGGGGCGTTACGCTTATAACAAGGTAGGATAAAATTAGATTAAGTGTAGTCTTATTAATTTGATGAATTGATGATACTATGAGGACTGAACTTTTGATGTCATTGTACAAGCAGTGGGGTGCTACTCATTACATTTTTGATGTTATAGTGTTAACTTTACTAAAAAAGTCATTTTCATTACTTCACCATAGAATTTTCCCTATATACAATTAGTATCAAATATGATATCATCTCCAATGATGAGATTTTAACCATTTAAAACTTAGTATTTAATAAATGCCTATGTTCGATTAGTATCAAATCTGATATCATCTCCAATGATGAGATTTTAATTTAACCATTTAAAATTTAGTATTTAATAGATATCTATGTACAATTAGTATCAAATCTGATATCATCTCCAGTCATGAGATTTTAACCATTTAAAACTTAGTATTTAATAGATACCTCGTTGGAAAGAAATTTTTTAAAGTTTTAGATCATCCACATTGGTCAGGTCTTAACCATTCAAGATAGACAAACTCAGCTTCAACTTCAACATGATCTTGTGGAGCATATTTGGCAACGTTTTGGACATGATAATCAACCAAATTAGTTTATGAGCAAATTAGTTATTAATTTAATTATGTAATTTTAGATTTTAGAAAATTAGTTATTGTTTTAATTATGTAATTTTATCATCATTTTAAGTAATTTGTAATTCTTAATATTTGACAATATTATTATTAATTATTTTTCAAACTTTAATTATTTTTCAATTTTTTAATAAACTACGGTTGATATAAATTTTGTAACTTTACATTTTAATCAGTTTAATATTATAAAATAGATAATAGTGTTTTAAATAAATAGTTATTGGTGGGACCCTTTTAGAACTTTTGTTAGAGGGTCTCCATTGAAGTGGTTGAGTACCTACTAGGTACTATTATTAAAAAATAAAAAAAAAATGATGTGTCCATGTGAAACTCATTTAAGACCTCACAATTGAGTGTTTTCAATGTGGATGCTCTTATAGAACTTAGAGTCTCACTTAAATATCTTATTTTTAAGTAGACTCCGTAATACTTCCTCCGGTCTCAAATATAAGAAAATATTCTTTTTTAGGTTCATTGAATAATTAATGTATTTGCTTTACAATGTAGACCATATACATTAACTATTCAATAAACCTAAAAAATGAATCTTTTCTTATATTTGAGACCAGAGGGGGTATTTTTTATTAAATTAATCATTTTGCTTTGTTTATTGGTGAAACTCATTTAAAACTTTTATCAAAGGTTGCATTATAATGATTGAATGCTTATTAGATATTTTGATTAAAAAATTATAAATGAGTGATTTATATAGGTGGGGCCTGTTTATTTTAATGGGTCTCTAAAAAAATCTTTGATAAATTAACTTTTTGTTGAATACTATGTATTAACTTTTTGTCGAGAAAAAGATCTATGTTAGTTTATCAAGAGTACAGTAAGAATGATAATGATTGGCTTGCTTGTTTTTTTTTTAGATAGCCGACGTCGTATATCAGAGTGAAACTGAAATGAAATCATATGAATTTATTGAATATTTTTTCAATTTAGTATTTTCCAAAAATCAAATTGTAAATGTTCACATCATCTAATCAAGTGATCCCAATTTTCATGCACTCAACATTTAATTATTTAATATTATATTATTTTTTATTTAATTATTTTTGAAATAAATTTAAATTTGAATTAGTTTTTCTTACATGTTATTAATGCTCAATCAAATTCTAAACTAGCAAAGAACTCTTCTTCTTTTCATTTAATGTAAGAAGGTTTCACATTTAAAGGATTGGGATCTAAAAATGGTGACTTTGTAAAAGGAGATAAGTGAAAAGAGAAATGACATTTAAGATGGAAGAGATCACAGAGAGAAAAATACAAGAAGATGAGTTGAATAGTATTGGTTTTTTTAAACTTTTTCTAGGTGTTTATGAACTAATCAAAGTTTAGAGCTAAACAATGTTCACTTCAGATTTCGAGTCAGATTCTGAATGAATTGTTTATAGGGAAATTAGTCATTTTAGTCTCTGAATGAGAAAGAAGTGGTCACTTTAGTCCCTGAATGCATAGGAATTGCAAAACAGTCCCTTAATGTAGACTATGTTGGTCAATTTCCGGGACTAACGGAGTCTACATTCAGGGACTAAATTGACTAACAGAGTCTACATTCAGGGACTATTTTACAATTTATCTGCATCCAGGGACTAAAGTGACGACTCATTTCCTATTCAGAGACTAAAGTGACTAATCTCCCTTGTTTATAAAATAAAACACAATGTGAGAGAGGGCGAGAAAGAGAGACACAAATCAATTTATGCTAGTTCCTCTCATATACCGAGAGTAGTCTAGTCCTCTTGCACTTTCAAAGGATTTTCACTATAATCACTAAAGATTACAGTTGCTCAAGCACACAAGCAAGATACATCAAATGTTCAATCACACAAGAAATAGACTTTCAATGCTCAAGCACACAAACAATAGACTTCTACAATTTAACTTAATCAAATAAAAGATTGATTAAGTTTTACACTTGATATACCATCAGAGGTTTAAACAACACAATTCAGTTTGGATTGTTAAGACTTTAAAATTTCTAAGGTATAAAGTTTGCAAGAAATCTAAATGTAAATACGTTTTGATTTTGTTAGAGTAAAGACACTTTCAAAACATGTAGAATCTTGGTAATTTCTTCAACTCTTCAGCTCCTTATATAGAGAGAGAAATCTGAGAGCGGTTAGAGAGGTGTCAGCGCATTACTTTGAATCTTTGAGAAGCTTGATCATGGACATTTGAATTTTTTTGACATGGTTAATGTCGTTGAAAGATAATTTGAAATTCCTTTACTTCAAAGAGAATTATTTGTTTCACTCCAATTGTCCTTGAAGTTTTTTGTTTGTTTATGCACGTGGTCAGAAGATGACAAATGTACTATCTAAGTTTGGTAGTGACCTCTTCAAAAGTTGACAAAACTGGTCAGAGTCTTCTGATGCTTTTGTGGCCTTCAGAGTCTGATTCCTTCAGAAGCTTGTATCCTTTAAAATATGGTCCAGAACTTTAGTTTCTCTTCAAAATTCAAGTGCTTTTAAGTGTTCAGAATCTTGTTCTTTGAGGGTCAAAATTTAATTTAATACTATGAATTTAATTCTATGATGCTGCATACTTGAACACGCATTAACATATTTAATTATTCTTTTATACGTTGTTATCATCAAAACTTCAAAAGTTTTGTATAAAACTCATTTTGGTTTAACATAAGAGAGATAGTCATGGAACATTTTCCTCCACAAATTACCAAATCACAATTTTCAAAATTGTTCTCACAAATACTAGGATTTTAATTATCATTATAATGTGAGTGTTACTATGTAATACAAATTCATTACTCACAATTAGGGATGGTAGAAAGAAAGGAAAAACATAGTTAAGTGTCTTCTTTAGTATGAAGGGTCCTAGTTCAGGAAATTGATTTTTTTTTTCAAGAGACTTTGCAACTCCTTCATAGTATGTGAGGGGCCCTAGCATCCAATATGGCTTTTGTTTTGTATTTTAAGATAACTCTTCAATATATAAAGAAAATTGTTGTTCCCGCATATCATAAGGCTGAGACACACGAGTAAAATACTATATTGCCCCTCGGTAGTTAACTGCCGAGGAATTGCAAAACCGGCTGCACTTAACTGCCGAGGAAAATCTCGGGAGTTAACTGTCGAGAAAACTGTTTCATCAGATGAAACAGCCACCTGCTCCCCCTACACACTATTTCATCATCAACTTCCATAACACTTCCATCCAATCCCCAAATCCAATTTTTTTTTCCATTGAATCTTACTCCAAAATCATTGAAGCATCAAGCATAGGAGGTATCAACACACTTTTGACGTAAAAAAATAGGTATCGAGCATTTTAATCGGTTGACTTTTAGCTGTTTTTGTAGTTTTTTCATGTGAGTTTACGTTCTCACTGTCATGGGAAACCTCGACATCTTACTACCGAAATATATTTCGGTAGTTAACTGCCGAGGAAAAGCTCGGTAGTTAAGTGCCGAGAAACACTTGTGAAAAAAATTTCACAACGAAAAAAAGGCAGCTACTGCCATTTTTTCTATTTTTTTTTCTTTGTTTTTTTTTTAATTCATTATGGCATTGATGTTTATGCATAAGTTAGTTGTTAATTCAGATTTTTGTGTTGTTTTATTATAGTAATGGTAGAGAACGCGGAAGATGTTTCGGGAGAGACAAAACCAAATTTTGTCAAAATTTTCGGAGATGTCAAACCGCCTAAGGTTGTAGCCAAACCAAACATTGATGGAGCTTCCGTCCATTTTGAAGCTTCTAATTATCTTGACTCCGGTGTCCTCCCACTTCATGCCCACGAAGTTGACATGACTAGGTTTTTTCAGACGACGTTAAGTGGAAAGATAGAGAAGAATTGCTTGAGTGGGCACGTCGTCAAGCAAATAAGGCGGGATTTAAAATTGTTACACAAAGATCAAGTTTGATCAATCCAATGTTGTGCCTAGTGTGTGAAAGGAGTGGAGCTCACAAAGTGCCGGAAAAAAAACCGAAGCATGCGGCAACAGGCTCAAGAAAATGTGGGTGCTTGTTCATGGTTAGTGGATATCTTAGTAGGAAAACAAATGAATGGGGATTGAACATTCTTAATGAAGTTCACAACCATGCGATGGAGCCGGCTTTAGAAGGACACATTCTTGCCGGTAGATTAAAGGAGGACGACAAGAAGATTTTACGTGACTTGACCAAGAGCAAGATGCTTCCAAGAAATATTTTAATAAATTTGAAGAACAAAAGACCACATTGCATGACAAATATCAAGCAAGTGTACAATGAACGTCAACAAATATGGAAGGCGAATAGAGGTGACAAGAAGCCGTTGCAGTATCTAATCTCGAAGTTGGAGGAGCACAAGTATACTTATTTCTCAAGAACACAAAGCGAAAGAACTACAATTGAAGATATCTTTTGGGCTCATCCAACATCTGTTAAGTTGTTTAACAATTTTCCAACGGTTTTGGTTATGGACTCCACCTACAAAACCAACATGTACAAGATGCCAATGTTTGAGGTAG
>Ga0228710_1010819_pt1 | contig 12046 bp, 5 predicted proteins | sample MedpolnodulmetaG_FD_177995 | JGI IMG/M metagenome (GOLD analysis project Ga0228710, IMG submission 177995) | Root nodule microbial communities from Medicago polymorpha collected in Santa Monica, California, United States - pink nodules | ecosystem: Host-associated > Plants > Roots > Nodule...
GGTCAACGACTCTAACCCCAGGCGTGAATTGCCCGACCTCGTCTCAATTTTATTGCTATATTCCAATTTAGATTAGTTTTTAATCAATCAATCATTTGAACTATAAGTTTAGAACGATAACGATTGTTGAGCGGCTTGAATATCATGCTAGTCCCTATGGAGACGATACACAAAAATACTTACTTTTGATACAACATCATATTACAATCTCCTTTCCTTGTGTTTTAAAGATACATAACTCTTCCTTGAAAGTATCGAATAATATATTTTGATCCAAATTTATATTTATTTGTTAACTTTCGTTTAATTGTGTTTAAAATAAAGTTATTTAACTAAAATGACCTTTTTGTCCGTTTTTTTCAGCGTCATATCTTCCGACTTCCTCTTACCATTGTCGATAGCTCATCCCGTCAGCCATTGTCACGCTTGAAGTTAATATATTCTCTTAAGTTTTAACAAGTTGTGTTGCAAATATAGTACACTTTGCTTTTGTTGTTGTTGTGTTTGTGTTGGAGCTTCAAAATGATGACTTGATTATACGAAGACTGTAACGCCCTACTTCTATTAAAGCGATAAAACTCGCGAATAATTCAAATATCCATGAAATAAACGTTACGTCTCCAACATAATTCCAAACAACATGCATATATAAATTTATCAACAGTCACAGCGGATATAAACTACATCTCCAAAGTATACATGTCATAAATCATCATACAACACAGAATAAAATCTCCAAAATCCGACATATGGGCAAAATCTGAACCTCAGAATAAATCCAACAAAACAACGTAAAGACGGACACCCTAATCAGAGCCTAATCTAAGACTCTAACAGGTAAACAGAGGAAGCTCCTGCTGTCCTCAAGCAACTCACCAAGCAACTAAAAGATCACTCCTGCACGCCGTCTACCCATTCATTCAAACAGGTAGGCGGTCAAAATCACTGGAGGTTAACTTCACATCAATCATAATCAACATAAATAATTGAAAATATATATACATATCAAACAACTTCAGATAAATTCAAATTGAGAGATAGTTTAACTTCGACATTATTAATCAATACAACAAATTCACAATCATCATAAATATGCAACCACCAATCACACCAAACACCAAGCATCAAACAACTAGGACACATGTCAATATATGCTATGTCCCTAGACACGACTCCTACATGCATGCGGTACCGTCACCTGTAACACCCCGTTTTCCCAACAATGTAAATAATACAAATAAATCAGAGTATTCAACGTAAAATGGAATGCCACATTACATTTAAAATATAAATAGAATAAAGTTACTATTTATTAAAACAACCTTGTCAAAATTTCAATGACATCGCAACGGAAAATAGATTCATAGTTCAACAACGTTGGCACTACGGCCCCAACGCAACCAACTTAATCAAAAATCTTAATTCAAATAGGTTCAACAACATGGTTCATAAGTAATACGTAACAGTGGAAAACAAGCAATTAATCCTCATCCCGTTACGTATCAGAGCTACCCTAAGACGACGCATGAGAGAGTCAACTCACATCAGCAGCTAATCCTGATTATCTGCACGTTACCCACGTAGAGGCAACATTCAAACAAAAGGGGTGAGATTTCACATTCAATAATAATAAGCATCTAATTCATCAACGGAATTTAATAACCTAAACAATAATAATTAACAACAATAATATTTCACATGTACTTATCATCAATAATATTTCACATATGCTTCATTTATTTCCACTTAGCATTTAAATCAACAACAACTATTCAACAACGAAGATGACAACTCAACATTAACGACAATGCAACGACACAACAACAACTTGACTATGCAGTATGCATATGGTACCAATCAACGCTGGAGTATAAACTCCTAAAATCAACGCTGGAGCATAAACTCGTAAGTCAACGCTGGAGCATAAACTCCTAAAATCAACGTGGTATGAATGATTAACATTCAACAGGGCATGAGCCCCCAACTTCATATGAGTATGCATGGACTCAACAACAACGTACAACTTCAACGACTTGACGACACCAACAACAATGACAACAACAACAACCAACAACAACAACATCGACAACATCAACATTATAATCCCATAAATATTCATCATTTAATTGCAACATCATATAATCATCATGTTAATTCAACATAAACATGCATATAATAATTCATCAACATATATACATACCTTCATGTAATATTTCATCAACAAGTTATTCATATAATCGACCATCAATGTGTACATTCATATATCAATTCATAAATCATGTTATTCTTGACAAACAAACCATCTTAGTAACTGATAATATCACCTAAAGCTTTCAGGTATGCACTAAAGGCTAATTCAAAACAGAATGTATGAATACAACACAAGAACATGAAAAAGGTACAACACTACTAGGTTACTCGCCGTGGCGAATGGGCTTACTCGCAGTGGCGAACTAAAGGCGAGCAAACACTGCTCTCTGTTACACAATTACTCGCCGTGGCGAGTGGATGGCGAACAAACACTGCTCTCTATCACGTATAGCTCGCGGTGGCGAGTAGACTACTCACGGTGGCGAACGTAACAGATTTTCTGTCGGAAAGTGCGATTTTTAACCCCAAAAACCCAATTTTCATCAACCCCAATTCCATAATTGATAGGAAACTCAACCTATGATCATTCTACAACCTGAACATCAATTATCTATGAATTCTACGGACTTTCTACACTCTTAACAACCAATTCTACGTGTTCTATCATCAAATCCGGTTTTAAACCCTAATTCTCAATTTCACATGAACAACAACAAAACTACATGCTAAATTCAATTTCAGAATTATATAGCCTAAGATTAGAGAATATTAGTCCCACCCTTACCTTAGATTGGTGATTGCAAGACTCTACAGGTTCTCTCTTCTCTTGGCTCTCCTCTTCTCTTGGTTCACCTCTTTTTCTCCAAAAGCTTGTAAACCTAATTTGTGTCTGGCTCTTAGCTTTTATATCTCACACCTTGAACATATTTTCTAACTAAATCCACGTATTTTCTAACTAAATCCAAACCAGCCCCTCAAGTGTATTTATTCTAATTTTCCAACATATTCTATTAAATAATAATATAAAGCCACTTAATAAAATATTAAAACATCACAACACGTCATAAATCAATATAAATCATATAAGTCATATAAAAGACTCTAAACTCAACCAAAAATAATTAGATAATAAAATAGGGCGTTACATCACCAACAATGTCTAGGCCGTCACCCCATGATGCCAACATCACATCATAATCACCTTAACTGGATATAAATATCCCACAACTATGAATTCATGAACATATGACACATCTTACACATGTTCAACAACAACATAACAACACCATCAACATACATGCATTCACCAACAATATCAACATCATTACAAATCAATAACTCCATACGACTTCTCACAATTCAAGTAAAGGAGAAAATACATCATACTATGATAAATATCATATTAAACATCTATCAATCATTCACATATCTTCATATAATCATATCAAACTATCCACAAAAGATTGGCAAGATATTCGGTCTTAAAGTTCGTTTTCAACAAGTCCGTCTATCATTTTACAACTTTAAAACGATTAAGACAATTGAACCAAAATCAAGTAAACAAACTCAAGTGCCTTAACTATGTATTCACTTAGATCACTGCAGTTGAGTATACATGTGCGTTTCATGGGCCAACTACGACAAAATCATCAAAATCACAAAGTTCGTCTCTCTTTATCACTTTTTCAAAAGAAATCCATTTTCAAAGCAAAACAAGTTAAAACTCAATGAAATCAATCACAACCTTTTTAAAAAAAATAATCATATAATCAGTATACAACCTTAACCCTAGTCCATTTCCTTAACAAAAACAAGTTTCGGAAAAAATCGATGTTCTTGGACATTTTTCAAAAGTTAAGTTCAATTCACAAAATCAAGTCAATCCCAATCCATAAGATGATCCTGTAGATCAAAGAGTAAAAACAGAAGTTAAACATGTTGAAAGAAGCATTTTAGAAAACTCAGATCGGCCCCAAAAACCCTAAAACGACAAAAACATGAGTTGCTGCACTGAGCAACTCGCCATGGCCACCAAATCACTTGCCATGGCGAGCTGGACATTTCGTCACTCGCCATGACCACCAATTTGCTCGCCATGGCGAGCTATGACAATTAGCTCTTAGGTAAAATTCCATTTTCACTCCAAAATCCCAATTTTGAATCCCCAATGCCCAAATTTGTTCCCAATGTTTGTCTAAACGTTTATAGACATAAAAAGACACTCAAATCCATATAAAATTTGAACCAAAACATCATTTCATCACAAAGCACCATTTGACCCATTTTTGTAAAACTTTCAAAGAGCACACAAATTGACACCACAACTCTATGAATATGATTACCCAAGGTTTCAATCATCAACAACAACATCTCATAACAACAACAATATCAATTGAAAATATTACATCAAAGCACAAACACGAATTTCACCAATTAAATTCGCAACAATCACTTTTCACAAATAAGCACTTATGGGTTTCAAGTAGAAAAGAGATTATACAAAGATTATGAGAGAATACTAGCCCCCTTACCTCTAATCTTCACAAAGCTAAGCTAATGCTTCACTTTAGCTCCAACCCCTTGAATCTCTACCTTCTTCTTGCTCTCCAAGTTCTTTTCTCTTCCTCTAGCACTTTCTCTCTCTACCTCTCTCCAAAACTTTTGTGAAAATGAACAAATGATTCTAAGTGACCTAATTTCCTCAAAAACTAAGGTTTAAATAGGCTCCTCACTAATGGGCTTAACCATTTATGTCTTAATGGGATCAAAACACTCATTAACCAATTTACAAAGTTTCTACCCACTTACGGTTAAAAGTTATCGAATAGTTACCAGCTCTTAACTAATTACCACAACCGACTAGTAACATGGTAAAAATATAATTCCAACTTAACACACTAAAAATAATTCTCACAGTAAAATTACTAATTTACCCCTGCTCACAAAATGACCAAAATACTCTTCCAACACGAAAATCCATCAAAAATGCACCCAAAGAAAATTAATCACATACGAGCATATATAAACACACATAAATAAATAATAAAATAAATCTAGCGAAAAATGGGCTGTTACAGAGACCTACTTTGAAGCTTAGAAAAAGGAACAAGGGATTACAAGTCCTTTGTTGGCTAAAAAAATTGATAGATGAATTGGAAAAAAAAAGATCATTTTGTTAAAATAACATTTTTTTTTTAACATAGTTATATGAAAGTTAACGAAATAATATAAATTTGGATCAAAATATATAATCATCATCTTTGAAAGGAGGGTTTCATATGTTTTGAAACATGAAGGGAGGAAGTTGGAATATCATTATCTTTGAAGGGAAGGCAGAGTAATTTACTCTTAATAAAATGGATATGTGGCCCCATGGTAACTAGCACACTATAATAAGGTCTGATAACACAAAGCTATTAAGAATTGAACACACGACCTCACATAAACAAACCATCACATTCTACCACTGTCACTACAACAAAAGAAATATTTTGTGAACGATTTATATATATAACCTCGTATTATTTAAAAAAAAAAAAAAAAAGAAGAGTAAGCCCTCAAAATTTTGAGGTCTTGTGACATGAGCTGGTTGTACTTGCTTTGAACTGACTCTAATATGCATTATGATTCATTAGGGTCCTGTGTTGGAACAAAATGTGTTTAATATACGTTACCCTTAGAGTTTTGATGATAACAATGTATTAAAAATTGTCAATTGGATATGCTAATATTTGTTCAAGTGTACATGACCATAGACAAAAATTTGATATCTTTATAAGGTTCTGAAAGAACAAAAGAGAGCAAAGGAATCAACAAAAAGGAAGCTTGAAGCATCTGAAGAAAAGTGCTTCTGAAGTATAAGTGCTCCTGAAGTGATGACGTCATCAGAAACAAGTTCATCAGAAGCATCTCATTAGAAGCAAGATCACCAGAAGCTGAAGTTTATCAGGAGATGAGAGACTTAAAGCTTCAAAGGCTGGGTAATGGATTTAATCTCGTCCAGCATTGCAGAAGACTAAACGAGTGTAACAACAGCTTTTGTGAAGGAATTTGAAAGCATTGGATGCTTGTTCTATCAAGAGCGTTGACAAAGGACAATTGTACGAACTGTACAACCACTTCCTCCACTACTCTGTTCGTGTCTCTGCAACAAGACAAGAATAACAGCTCTGCCTGCAGAAATGTTCCTTCAAACTAGGAATGCATTTGAAATTGATTCTTCATAGGACAATAACCATATCAGGCAAAAGATCATTGGTGATTTTCAACAAGCTTCAAACGACTCTTTATTGTGCTGGCAACTTTCCAACGTATCTTTCACACCTCTATATAAAGGAGTGAAGATCTGCTAGTTGGATATACAGACACACACAAAAGCAAGACTCATACAACAATTTAAAGTCCCAAACTCTGTTATTGTTTTGCATCTAAAGTCACTGAGAATTTCTTATTAAAGTTCATATTTTAGAAATTCTAAAGTCTTAAGAGTCTTGAGTGTCTGTGTCTGATTTGTATTGTGAACATCACTGATTGTATATCAAGTGTTCAAACACAAACAAACTTCTTTGTAATTCTGTTTGATTAGAAGCATCTTGCTTGTGTACTTGAGCAATAGAAGTCTCTTGCAGTTGTGCTTGAGCAATGAAAATCTCTTGACTATGTTCAGGAGCATATGAAATCTCTTGCAGTTGTGTTTGAGTAATTTGAAGTCTCTTGCTAGTTGTAGCATTGAGCAGTTGTAATTTGATATTACATTTTTAGTGAACTCTCTTTGGAAGTGCAAGGGGGACAGGACTACTTCCGGTTTGTGGAAGGAACTTGTATAATTGCTTTGTGTCTTTCTTCTCTCTCTCTGTTTTATCCGCTGCATTTAAATTCTGATTATCACTTTAGAAGTTGAACTCTATCTGCTTCTGATCAGTGACTTCAGTAGGTGAAAACGAAGAAAAAGAAAACACAATTCAACCCCCCTTCTTGTGTTTTTCTCACCTTCATCCTGTGCCAAAACAATGGTCTAAAGTCACCGATCTTCAATGAATGATGAAGAAGAAAGAGAGGAGTAGACGGAGATGGATAATGAAGAAGATAAAGAGAAGTATAGAGGTTATGAGAGACATAAATTTCAGTTTTTTTTCTAAACTATTCCCAAACAAAAAAAAAAATACAAATCTACCCTACATGAAGAAAAAAAAAATCCAAAACCGTCCTACTTTTGACACCCTCAATTGCATCCAGCAACCGCCATTTGTGGGGTGCATTTTATCAGTTTTTTTACTAGAGGCGCAACTGAATTTTACGCCCCTATAATAAAAAATAGTGAAAGTGCATCCCGCAACTAGGGGTTGCAAGGTGCCTTACCCCATAAGTGAGGGTTGCAGGTGAAGTTGAGTTGGACAAAAGTAGGGCAATTTTCAATTTTTTTTTCATAGAATAGATTTTCATTTTTTTTGTTTGAAAACAAGTCAGAAAAAAAATCTAAATTTTCTGGATTGGTAAAAGTCGTGGGTTTGTCGACTTAAATAAATAAAAAATGAAAAGATAATAGTAAAAATATTTTATTTTATCTTCTGAAAAGATTCAAATTTAAAAGGAGTCAAAATACCAAAGTTCTCTTATATACCGGCTACTTGACTTTGGTTACTTTGATTAGGGAAAAGAACTATCAAGTTTTTCACAATATAGCTAATCATTGTTCAAATTTTAATTGATAGAAGTGTTTTTTTTTTTTTTTTAAGAAAGAAGTGTTGATATTTAATATTACCTTCGGTTTTAAATATAAATTTAAGAGACGGTTTGTTTTTTAGATTTATTAAATAAATGATGTATTTACTTTACATTATAATCTACATACATTAATATTTTTTTTCCAGATAAATTAATAATTCAATGAACCTAAAAAAAATTATTTTCTTTAAATTAGGACCAGAGTGGGTGTATTTAATAGTGTCTCTTATTCAAGATAACTTGAAGTTCCTCTAAATAAAAAATCACCTAAAGTTGAACAAATTTATGTAAAACAAAAACAAAAAACTTACCCCGAATCCCGAATCTAGTTGGATCTATTGGCTCACATGTTGTAATTTATATATTAACCCCTGTTAAGTAGGGATGGCAAAAAGGATCAACCCGTCCCACTTCCATCTCGTCAATAGCCTGTTTAAAAAAAGGCGGAATCGGGCAAGTCAACTAGAGATGTAAGGTTGAAAATTTCACCCTGTTCCGTTTTATGGAGGATCGATGGGTTGACTCATCAATGATTTTTTAAAAAAAGATTCATTAAATATTTCACATAAACAATGTGAAAATGTAGAAATTTAAAGCTAATTTAAAGAAATCTAAATATATATCTAATGACTCCACTAAAAATACGAAAATAATCATTCAAACTTATAAATTACATAATCTAAAAATCAATAATAAATAAATAAGACATTCAAAATAAAAAAAATCCATGACTTATCACTGACTAACAGGTAAAAATATGAGGCTAAAATCACGAAACAAAAGTGATAAAATTAATTGAATTTTCCCTCATTATATGGAGGAGAAAATTGGAAAACCGAATAGGACTTGTAAATTTTAGAAGCGAAAAAGAGAGTTTCTCTTTAACATATCAACCCAATAGGTCAGCCTGCCACACCCCGTCACCGCCAAGCTTTTTAGTGGGTTAGGTAGAACGGACATCCTACTAGGTGTAATTTCAAAATCTCAACCCACCCCTATAAAAAAAGAGGGTTAAACGGATCAAAGTGACCGGTCTAACCTATTTTGCCATCGCTACTCTTGGAAAGGCATGGTGTGTTATTAATTTTATGCCCTTTGATGAAAATTGGAGCCTAACTCAACCTTACAAAACCGGCTTGTAAGGTGAGGATTGGTTTAGGTAGAACGGACACCCTACTAGTTGCAAGTTCAAAATCTCAACCCACCCCACTAAAAAAAGAGTGTTAAACGGATCAACCTGACGGGTCTAACCTATTTTGCCCTCCCTACTCTTAGAAAGGCATGGTGTGTTATTAATTTTATGCCCTTTGTTGAAAATTGGAGCCTAACTCATCCTTACAAAACCAACTTATAAGGTGAGGAGTGGGTTAGGTAGAACAGACACCCTACTAGTTTCAAGTTCAAAATCTCAACCCACCCCACTAAAAAAAGAGTGTTAAACGGATCAACCTGTTGGGTCTAACCTATTTTTCCCTCCCTATTCTTGGAAATGCATGACGTGTTATTAATTTTATGCCATTTGTTGAAAATTGAAGCCTAACTCATCCTTACAAAATCGGCTTGTAAGATGAGGAGTGGGTTAGGTAGAACAGACACCCTACTAGTTGCAAGTTCAAAATCTCAACCCACCCCACTAAAAAAAGAGGGTTAAAAAGGATCAAATTGACGGGTTTAACCTATTTTGTCATCCCTACTCTTGGAAAGGTATGATGCGTTCTTAATTTTATGCCCTTTGTTGAAAATTGAAGTCTAACTCATCCTTACAAAACCGGCTTCTTAATTAGGTGAGGAGTGGGTTAGGTAGAACAAACACCCTACTAGTTGCAAGTTCAAAATTTCAACCCACCCTACTAAAAAGAGAGGGTTAAACGGATCAAATTGACTGGTCTAACCTATTTTGTCATCCCTACTCTTGGAAAGGCATGGTGTGTTATTAATTTTATGCCATTTGTTGATAATTGGAGTCTAACTCATTCTATAAATCCGGCTTCTTAATTAGGTAGAACAAACACCCTACTAGTTGCAAGTTCAAAATTTCAACCCACCCCACTAAAAAGAGAGGGTTAAACGGATCAAATTGACTGGTCTAACCTATTTTTGTCATCCCTACTCTTGGAAAGGCATGGTGTGTTATTAATTTATTATTTTTATGCCCTTTGTTGATAATTGGAGTCTAACTCATCATTATAAAACTAAAAAGAGAGGGTTAAACGGATCAAATTGACTGGTCTAACCTATTTTGTCATCCCTACTCTTGGAAAGGCATGGTGTGTTATTAATTTATTAATTTTATGCCCTTTGTTGATAATTGGAGTCTAACTCATCCTTATAAAACCAACTTCTTAATTAGGTGAGGAATGTTTTCTCTTTATAAACTCTTATCAATCGACATATTTAATCGATGTGAGACTAAATCCACCCCCTCAACAACAAGCCAACACAAAACAACTAGGGGCAGATTGCATTACAGGCGGAATTACCGGCGCACCCAGTTACACTCGTGGCGGGATTTCCAACACCTTGTTGTCATCTAAAGTCCTCATGTTGCTATAAAGCGGAGGCATACACCTTGTCATAATCTCTTTTATTGTTGCATTAATTTACGTCATTTGTCCAATGGCAAATTTATAAACGGTCCCAATCGAAAAGTATCTTTGATTAAATGAGCAACATGTGACAACAAGACTAGAATTAGATGTGGTACAAGCTTATATATATAGTTATAGCAGTATGAAAAAGTCTTATTGCCAATAATGGAGCTACAAATGACACTGTTGAAAGAAATAATTTAGACTGAAATAGTCCGACCTCATCGAGAGTCTATCTTCCTTGAAATTCATAGATTATTGATTGACATATTATTACAAAGAATAAATCACATGAACTAACTAAACCAAGTTGGAATCCAACAGGAGCGGTCATATATTGTGCCGAATTAGACTTTAGAAGGTTGAAACATGGTCAGACCATATTTTGTTCGATGTAATACTTTTTAACACACCCTTCACGGCCAATACAATTGGATTTGGTAAGTGCAAGTAAATAATATGTGATTTGATAGAGAAAACTTGATAGTAGGTGGTTCAACAGATCTTGGAGGAGACTCTAATACCATCATAAAAATTGTGATCGGGCCTAACGCAATCCCACAAAATTGGTTTGTGAAGTGAGAATTGCCCTCACTTATAAACACAATTCAAGTCATATTTTGTTTGATGTCAAACTCCTTAATATATAGTAAAAATGTGTAGGTCTAATTTGTGTTCTATTATAATCTTATTTTTAGTTTTGAGTATGATCTTTTTGCAAGTCTGGTATATTCTATTAGTCTACTATCTATTAGTCTACTAAAAAATCTATTTCATATTAACATGCTTAAATATGTAACTTAACACACTTTTAAATAGACTAACAAGAACAAGTTAATAGATCAATGAAGTTAAATTTATATACAACATGGCATTTTAATTTAGAGAGTAAATGATATCATACTTTAATCCTAGTGCATAATAACATTTGAAGTGGTTAAATCACATGAACCTAAAATATCTTATCGATTCAATGTTCAATTCAATTTTAAAATATTTTTTGAGAGTACTGAAATGATTTCTTTAAACACCACCCATAGAAGGGTCCATAACTAAGAAACTACAATCAAAATAAAAATAAAATAATGATAATAACTTTAAATCTCGATGTGTTAATATATTATACTTAGAGAGGAACCAACACTAATCTATGTAGAGTTAGATTTGAACCACCACATACATACATCAACTCAAAAGTTGAAACTTTCATAGTGGTTGGTAATAGTGAGGTCCATTGAAGTGAAGAACGGTGGAAGACACTTTGGTAATTTGGAAGGTACATTAGCAATTTATTTCTAGTGGGGCAAGTATTGGGGTAGGGTACCTTGAATGAGTTGGTATATGAAAAGACAAAAGAAGGGTCCCATAATGAAAAAAGGGGGGCTGAAATAGAAACATAAATGTGGGTTTGTGGTGTGCGTGAGTGAAAGATTTTGTAGATCTAAATACTTGTATTGGCTATATAGAGGACAATGGGGACACGACCTTGAATTTTCCTTGATCACTGCCAGTCTAGCAACGTAATATGGTCCAGTGTTGTCTTAATGACCATATTAAATGAGTTCTCATGACATTTGGCAAAAGTATACAAGTCCAACGTGGTCAATATATAAGACAGAAAGAAATGTTAATGAAAATTAATA
>Ga0228710_1010822_pt1 | contig 12044 bp, 3 predicted proteins | sample MedpolnodulmetaG_FD_177995 | JGI IMG/M metagenome (GOLD analysis project Ga0228710, IMG submission 177995) | Root nodule microbial communities from Medicago polymorpha collected in Santa Monica, California, United States - pink nodules | ecosystem: Host-associated > Plants > Roots > Nodule...
TATTTTTATATATAAAAAAGAAAAAAATAAATATATATATATATATATATATATATATATATATATATATATATATATATATATATATTAAAAAGTAACTCATTTTATTTTAATCATAATTCATTACAAGTCGTGAATTTATTTAGTGTATGATTTGCAGCTTGTTTGGATTAATTTGTTTATTTAAGATTATCTACTTATAAATAAAAATTTGTAAAACAATTTGAGATACATTATTAAATGTTTATAAGATTTTTTTATCTTATTTTCACAGCTAAAAAATAATTAACTTTATGTTAAATTGTATAATAGAAATAACTTATTTAAAGGTATTATCGATAAGAGTTTATGAAACCCACTTAGGTTAATCTGGTGGTGTTGATTTTGGACCATGTTTTAGTTTGTTTGTATCACTGCAAATGGCATCATTCTGAATCTTCATAAAACCACTTACAACCCTCTCAATAAAAAAATCATCACATGTGAAAAATTCATTTTGTTTGTAAAGTGGGGCATGTTTATAATCATACTTATTTCATGAAAACATATGACATAGCGTATTATTTTAAAGCACTGCTAAATAGTATTGATGTAGTATGACAATTATCTAAAAGAAAAACTCGACTTTCTACAAACATTTCTAATTAACACAACAACTATTGGATTAACATTAAGGAAACAACTATAGGGCAAAATGACTCACCACTTAACTCGAGATAAGTATGAGGTCCAGGAGGACAATTGTGATCATCTGTAATATTGTATATACAAAATAACATAAGTTAGATATGAATAAAACATTTTAGATATTAGAAATATTGTGAATAAATACCATGTCTTACACATTATACTATAATATAATGCTAATTATTATCCTATGTAAGAATCCTTAACCAAAACTTTAATAAAATTACGTGGCACTCTGTTTCTCACAATGTAGCAATAATAACTATGATATACTATTCTTTAAAAGAAATGATATACTATCATTTTAACTTTTTATAGGTCAGATTATGATAAGTAAGATAAAAGTTAAATATCCACCGATATCCAACTTATCTATAAGGAACTACTAGTTTGAATATGTAATAAAAAAATAAATAATAATCATTCATGAAAAAGTTAATGATTAGTGTTATACACACATGAATTACTAGTTATTGTTTTTTGACTTAAAATACTAATTATAGTTAGTTGAAATATCAATGATTTAATTGTTAACTTTATAAAGTACTCAATCTAGCTAATAATAAAACAAATACTAAATTAAGAAAAGCTAATTATAAAACAATATTATCAAGACCATTATGTGTAACTACTATTTAAATCACGAAAAATTATTGTATTATCATTCTTACCAGTTGATGCATCCTTCACATAATCTATGCTCTTTTGGTCATCTAGTGTTGAATCTAAAAAAACATTAAATAATTAAAAAAAGTTCAATAAGATATAAATATATTTGTGTATATATACATATGTGTGTAATTTAATTATATACATTTTCGAAATACTGAATTTAAATATTTTTATACCCATCCATACTACTATATTCTTTCCACAAGTTATTTAAGATAGATCTTAAACACAACTATAAGATAAAAAAATTGACCTTGTTTTATTTTGAGTAATAAAAATAACTTATTCATAAGAGATTATATGATAAGAGGTTATGATATAAGTTTCAAATTAAGTGCTATATTCAAATAGGTTCTTTGTATATTAGGATTGTCTATATTGTGTTTTTTGTTATATTTTATTTGTTATTCAAAAAAGATAAGTCTTGTTATAACTATACTTATTTCGTGAAAACATGCTGCAACATGTATTTTGTCAAAGAAGTGCTTTATGTTTCCTAAATTAACTAAAGTAATATTTGTTACAAAAATTGAGCACATGCCACATGTGTTTGATTTGTTGTGTTTTTCGGCCAAACCATTGGCATATTATAACAGTGCTTTAAAATAAAAGCTTAAAAATTTCTACAAATAATTCTAAATAACACTAAAATCCTTGGATGTTTATTACTTAGAAAACCACAATAAATCAAAATGACTCACCACTAAATTGAGGGTAAGTAGGGGGGCCAGGAGGACATTTATTAACAGTTGTATCAACATATGAATTTTATAAAACCTTTATGCTAATATTTATCCTTAGTAAGAATCTTTAACCCTAATTTTAAAAAAAAATCGAAGAACTCAACTGTAGGGATGACAATGGGTAGGGTATTATAGTACCCCTCCTCATACCCGCGTTTGTAAAAAATGCCCATACCCGTGTCCGTACCCTTGTGGATAATAACGTTAATGTCCTTCCCCATACCCTATGGGCACCGAAGTGCCCATACCCATACCCATACCCATTACCCACACTTTAATTATAAAAATGCAATAAAAAACATCACAATTGAAATAAAACTATGATCCAATTTTTTTTAAAGCAACTCATAAGATAAGATAGTAGAAATCATAGTATTTAGCCAAATAAAAAAACATCCAAAATATTCCTCTAAAATTAAAATAAAAACATTCAAAATTCATATAAAAAAGTGCATGATAAAATAAACATCAAATTGATTTAGATCATAAATTTGTAATTCGTGAGCTTATGAAGGTAAGGATGAAACGATTACCGTATTAGTTTTTAGGATCTCTATGCTTAAAGAACTAAATATAGATAAATATGTATATGCGGGTTGCGGGGCTGGGTAGTATAGTGCCTTACCCGCACCCATACCCATCTAAATTTGCGGGCAATTACCCGGAGCCTAACCCATACCCATAAAAGTGGGGTTTTACCCTACCCATTGTGGGTATTTTTTGCGGGTGCCCATCGGACCTAGGGCCAATTGCCATCTCTACTCAACTGTCACAAAGTAGCCCTAATAACTATGATTTACTGGCATTTTAACTTCCATAAATTAATTTATATTAAGATTAAGATAAAAAATAAATAAGCAGGAATATCAAAATTATCTTTTTTTGAAGAAGAATATCAAACTTATCTAAACTAGATAATTAGTTTGAATATAAAATAAAGTAAAAAATAAAATAATCCTTGATAAAAAAAATTAACGACAAATATTATACAAACTTGAATTACTAATTATTATTTTTTGACTTGAAGTAGTAATTATAGTCAGTTGAAATATCTATGATTTAATTTTTAGCTTTACGAACTAATCAATCAAGTTGCAGCAAAACAACTATTTATTTAATTTAAGAAGAGTTAGTTGCAAAATAATGTTATGAATACCAAGATTTGTAACTATTATTTAAACCATATGAAATTATCATATTATCATCCTTACCGGTTGATGCAACTTTCACAAATTCAGTGCTTTTTTGGCCATTTAGTGTTGAATCTGCAATAACATTCAATATTAGATAAATTACTATAATTTTCAAGTTTGACTAATCACAACTTCCTTAAAGATTGTACGTAAGATACTTTGTAATTGAAATTGTAAAAACATTTACATTTGAAAGTTTATCGAAGTTTAAATTATAATATATCTATCACTAAGAGTATATTTACTATGAAATTAACAATTAATGAGTAAATGATGCACAACTATTAAGCAATTATTAAATTTTTATGATGAATTAAACTTGTTTATTTTCTTGCACAACTATTTAGCAATTATTAAATTTTTATGATGAATTAAACTTGTTTATTTTCTTCACAAAATTAAGATAATTAATAGTTACAATTGGGATATATTTTAGTTTATAATTGTATAATCATCTTTTCACAAATAGAATTAAATATGAAGTATATTTATTTTTGTAAATATGTATTGTGCACCATGATGATTCCATATTTGGTGCAAAATATTTTAGTTACTTAATACCTTTATAATAGTGTACTTGAATATATAAATTTTTGTTCTTTTAGTTTTATTGTACACTTGCACAATGACATCATTTTGGCTTCTTTATAAAAATCGTATACAACCTGTTTAATATAATTTAGTTGTTTACTATTTAAAGCATGTTTACTATTTAAAGCATGTTTGATTTATCAAAGATTATCTATTAACACTTAAGTCTTTTGAGACTATTTAGGAGAACCTATGAAATATTCATAAGTTTTTTTTTAACCCTTTTTCCATAATCTTGTTCTTTATAAGATAGTTTATAAGCACAACATATAGTTTATATGAAAACATTTTATTTTAATTTAATTTAATTTAATAGAAATATCTTATTCACAAGAAACTATATGATAAGTACTTATTATATATAATAAGCTTTAAATTAAGTTCTATATCTAATTAGGATCTTACTATATTAGGTTTGTCTATACAAGTATGAGTACCCCAGTAATGAGTTTATTATTATATTTCATTTGTTATTCAAAAAAGATAAATTTAGTTATTACCATACTTATTTCATAGAAATATACGACGACGTATATTATGTCAAAGCATTGTTTTTTGTTTTCAAAATTAATTAAAGTTATATTTGTTACGAAAATTGGACAAATGTCACATATGTTTTATAACTTGAGTTCTATCTCCAAACCTTTGGCATATTATATCAATGCTTTAAAATAAAAATTTAAAACTTTCTACAAATTATTCTAAATAATAGTAAAATTATTGAATTTTCATTACTTAGAAAAAAACAATAGGTTAAAATGACTCACCACTTAACTCGGGATAAATATGAGGCTCAGGTGGACATTCAGCTGTATTATAGTATGTATAAAAAAAAATCCATCAACGATATAAAAAGAAAAGCAAGATATGAATAAACTCTTTATGATACATAAGAGTGTTTGGCCCCAATTTAATAAAATTATGAAGAATTTCGCCTCTCCCGAAGTATCAGTAATAACAATGATTTTTTTGGTAAGGAAAAAATTATGATTTACTAATATTTAACTTTCATTGCTCAATTTGTACTATATTAAGGTAAAAATTGAATATGCAAAAATATCTAACTTATCTAAACTGGATAATTATTATGAACATGAAATAAAGTGAAAAATATAATATTGATTGATTAAAAAAGTTAATGATTAATATTATACAATCTTTAATTATTAATTATTATTTTTTAATTTAAATGACTAATTATAGTTAGTTGAAATATTTATGATTTGATTTTTAAAATTTATGGACTAGTTAATTAAGATCGTAAAAAACAACCATTGATTTAAGAAGAGTTAACTGCAAAATAATGTTACCAAGTCCATGATGTGTAACTACTATTTAGAACATGGGAAATTATTGTATTATTATTCTTACCGATTGATGCATTCTTCACAAAATCATTGCTCTTTTGGTCATCTAGTGTTGAATCTACAATAAAATTAAACATTTAAAAAATTCAATAATATATATACATATATGTGTGCGTGAATTATTTATACACATTCACAATATAATGAGTTTAAATATTGCTACACCTATTCATAAATTATTATATAATTTTAAATTTGGACTAATCCCGACTTCCTTAAAAAATTTACATAAGATACTTTGTAGTTGAAATTGTAAAAATATTTACATTCAAAAGTTTATCAAAATTAAAATGATAACATATCTATAGTAAAATTATATTTATTACAAAATTAACAATTAATTAGAAAATTGTAGACATACATTTAACAATTGTTAATTTTTTCTGATGAACTTACTTATTTTATTCACAAAATTATAAGTATCAACACTTAACTACATCTAAATTTTTTGCAACCAATGGCTTGACTTGGTGGAAATTGGGAAGGAACTATTACAATATATGTCAAAGTATAGTGATATTTGTAACCCATACTTATGATAAAAATTGTTGAAATTCAAATGTGAATCATTAATCTCACTTTGACAATGATTGAACTAAACAAAGGACTTATATAAAAAAACTCATATTTCCGATGGTTGAAAATCTTGGATAGAGATGTGGTGTTAAGGTTTCTTGGTGATTATTAATGGTGATTCCATGGCTCACCAACAATTTATGTTTGGTGTAAAATAATATAGTATAGTTACTTATGTAGTTAGGATAGTGTATAATTTTAAGTCTTGTTGTTTTATTTTCTTTAAAAATGTGCAAATGAATTATTTTTTGTCCTTAATAAAACTATGTACATCACACTTTCTATAAACAAATGAAAGTAGAACATAGATTAATTGATTTTCATCACTTATGAAAAAAAATCTAAAGGGTTAGAATATGACTCACCATGGATAGAGGGATCAGCGCGCATATTATAAGCTAAAACATGAGAAGAGAGAAGAACAAAAACACCAAGACCAAGGAACATATATGAATTTGAATAAACCATTTTGTTTCTTTGAGAATGAAAATGCAATTTTTGATAAATAATATGTAGTCTCTATATATAGGGTGAAAAGATGACTTATTTATGAAGCGAAGAGTCAATATAAATTAGTTAAATTAAACAAATGTGACCATATAAACTTCTAAAGAAAATGTACATATTAATATTGAAACACAATAATTATTTGTATATTTTATTTGAAATTTTAAAATTTATATATTCGAAGGCATAGGTTTCTTTTTCTAAAATTAAAAATGAAATCTAGCTGTAAAATGTTAATACGTTTTCAATATTTTAAGTTAACTTAGGTATCTATTAGCACTTCACAACGAATGTGGCCATGGAAACTTCTTAAAAAAATATTTATATTAATATTAAAAACACAATAATTATCTATATTATTTATTTGGAGTTTTAAAATGTGTGTCTTTAAAGGCCTAGTTTTTTTTTTCCCTCATTTAAAAATGAAATCTAGCTATAATAAGTTCATAGAGTTTTATTGTTGTAGGTTAATTGGGGTATCTATTAGCACTTCACAACGAAATTCTTTAATATTTCTTGAATTATGACGAGTGGCCAATGATATATTAAATAATCAAGTACACTAATATTGATGTTGACATTTAAATTGTTGATTTAATTGCTTTTGTATCATATATACCGTTGAAACTCATTTTATTTTTGTCTAAGCCAAAGATGATCTTCTGTATAGGTGGAAAATGAAATGACTTACATTAAATTTTTCAAGTCACCAAACCATTCAAGCAACAAAGTAGTAATTTTCTTCTTCACATGGAGTGTTGTTTTTGACTCAGCAACTTAATAAACTCATTAAGAAAAAAAAGTAAATTGGGGTGTAGTTTCCAAAAGTTATTTGATTGCTTGAAAACTATATAGATTGTGTGATTCCAAGTTTTAGCAGCAATTTCGATTCATTGAATCCCCTTTACTTTCTTTGTTGGATTAATTTAAAGATATTACTAATTATGTTTTAAGGACTATACAATGATGGTTAACCTCGTGGGACGAATATTGTCATTCCTTTAGATATCAGATTGCTCTTTATCACTCAAGGGAGGTAAATGCGCATAATTTCACAGACATATGATGCATATAACGTTAGTATGGTTCCTATAGTGGGAACTTATCCTCCTACGTTTAATTGACTCCATAATGTCATGTTGCTCCTCAATCACTATTTAAGGGACTTATTCTCGCATATATGCAAGAGGAAGTTTATTTTAATATCTCCGCAATTCAACCTGGTACAAAATGATTTATAGTCCAAAATTCATATTTAGAATCGATTAAATGAATTTAATTTAGAAACTAACAAGTTTGCTATTGTCTTGTTCAGATGGAATTCGGGTCGTCAATCCTACTTAGCTCCATCTAGAGATATGGTATAGAAACAAACATATAGAAACTAAATTGGACTTTAGATCATAAACTGAATAAGAAACCTTATTAATAGAATCCAACAAATAAGAAGGGGTTAATCTTGGAAACCTAATCAAAGAGGTTTAGTTGCACATGTCAACATACATCATTACAAAACAATAGAAAAACCTATTTCAGAGAGAACATGAGGAGGATGAAGATATCAAGATCCTATGCCTTGAAGTTCTGATGTTTGACCCTTTTCCTTGTACCGCTAGATTTCTAAATGAATAAAAGTGTGTGCAAGAGTCTCTATTATAGTGTGTCACCACTTAAGGGTTAAGAGATAAAATATGGCTTTTCAACCAAATCAGCTTGAAAAATACGCAACAAGAACTCACTGGATGTGTACCATGCATATGGTGCATGAACAGGGGCGCCGGAGGTAGTAGAAAACGCTGCCTCATGCGCAAAGGTACTTTTGGCAGCCCCTCATGTGCAAATTTTGCAATTTTCGTCCCACTTTCGTGCGTTCTTCCGTCTTGCAATACTTTGGAACTTGAAATGAATTATAATCATTTTGTAATGTCTTAAAATACCTTCTAAGAACCATTGATCTTCAATCTTCATAACATCAATCCTTCATGTGATGTCTTGTTTTGCCAATTTACATGATTTCTCACTAAAAAGACTCAAAACACCTATGATGTTTCATGATTTAGGATAAAAAAGAATTACAATGACTCGAATCAAAACAATACAAAAAGTTCTTCAAACCATTTACAACTCATCTAAATGACTTCTAATTTTCCTTCAAATGAAAGAAAATAAGTAAAATCATAGCCTAAAATTACAGATGATGTTCCATCATCACAACCAAAAACTTAAATCGTTGCTTGTTGATGGTCGAGTTTAGGAAAGTGTATCAAATCATTTACCAAGTAATAAAGTGTAAGTAGAGTATCGTATCCACATGGATTGTCGTTCCAACTAGGGAATCCGCGTTACTTATTTGGGAGCAATAAACAATAAATTTAAAATAATAAAATAAAAGATAAAGGGAGGTTTTTCAATTTAGTCTGTTTGCAGCAGAGGGAGAGTTTAGGAATTAACCTGTTTTTTATTGCAGAATGTTAGCAACGGTTAGGATTCTTTGAATCCCCTCTATTCATTTGTTGAATTTAATTAATGGTTAAGCATTATTCAGATTGATTTTACGTTTCTATCTAAATTTTGAGTTCGTGGGGGTTTAACTATCATACCAGCTGTCGAGTTGCACCTACTAATCACACGGTTTTGTATGTGTGCGGAATTACTCTCTTAGAGGTCTGGGTTTATTCCCTTCCAGCTGTCAAGTTGCAACCTTACACCGGAGTTTCTACACGGGTTAGAGTTTGGGTCGTCAATCCTATAGTGAGATACACTTTCGTGTGAAAAGGTACACATGAGTTCTTACTCTCTTAAAGGTATTTGAATCAAAGAAGGACTCAGGGTTCCTAAATCTACTATGTCTTAAAGGAATTCACGTCACATAAATCTTAGAAGGACGTCAACATATTCTCCCTATCAGTAGTTCTATAAACGGGAAATCCTATCTCGTCTACCTTACCAAGGATGTAAGAAGAATAAAGTTACTAGGATGATTTAAATCTTGGAGTTACTATGTTTCCCTAATTGCTTTGTCCGTTATTAGTTACTTCCTGATTCGGGTAGGTTTGCACCAATATTATGTATGTTACCTACCTAAGTACTGTTATCTCAGGTTTGGTTCACTTCAGAAGAAACAAAGTCTTACACTATAGTAAAATTAAATAGGATTCACAAAATAAATGAATAAAGAAATTAAATTAAAATAACCCAACAAACAAAATATAGATTCATCTTAAAACCCTACCCTAATAGGTTTTATTTACTCATGGTAATTAAAGACAAATTACAAAAGAAAAAAAACATACCCTAGAGGCTTATAGTGAGGAAAGACTTCTTCCTTGAAGATCATAGCGCTTGATTTTCTCTTGATCGACTTCGTTCTAAATGAGAAATAATGAATGAGAGGTTTGGTATTTATTGGCAAGTTTCCAACTGGGTTTAGGTTGAAAAACTAGCTTTGTCCATTAAAAAAGTGGAAAAACAGTTATGACCCGTGCCCAGCATGCCTCGGGCACATGACTAGGGCGCATAGGATAAAAAACCATGACCCAGGCGCATGAGCAATGCCCAGGGCGCGTGGCAGCATGCGGGGGCGCATATGAGTGTGCTTTTCTGTGCGTAAACGCATGTTTCTTCGTCTATTTGGGTGTTTCCTTCGATATAATATGTCTTGGGACTTGGGAACATAATTCCTCCCTTTGTAATGTCTCTCGAGGCCTCTTAAATCTTCATTCATGGTCTTCCCGCGATCTTCACAAGTCTTCAAGATGTTTTCTTTGTCTATTTGTATGATTTCTTCTTGAATTACATCAAAATACCCTAGAACTGATATGTTTCGGGAAAAACTAGAATTACATGACTGAAATAGAAAACATTACAAATGTCTTGAAAATCATATGCAATTGTTTTAATACTCCTTTATTTTGGATTAAAACTAAATGAAAATGACTGAAAAACATTCTAAGAATAACGTAAGATGACATGTCATCACTTGTACTTAAGCAACAAAATTGCAAGAAGTTAGAATTTATATGAATTTAAGAATTTGGAACATAACTTTCTAGAGATGGTGCTCAAATTGTTATTCTTCCCACTCCCATGCCTGACTAGCTTACCACTTCAATGCAAGCGACACGGGCTTAGAGAAGATACTCATATTTTCAACAACTTATAATTCCAAGATACACGTATGTACCTCCTAAAGCCAACGGGACTGGTCAAGGCATTTGACGCACTCCATTCGTCATGTGATTGTACCTTGCTATGAGATTGACACAATTATAAACAGACATTCTAGATACATATTATCACACACAAATATAAATGTATTTTCAATGTTATAACATGGCTTAGGTTAAGGTGGGTGATATGGTTTTATCAAGTGTACTAAAAATGAATCGAAGTAATAAAATTTATAAGTTCGTATCCACAAGGACTGTTTCAATTTCTACTTGGCAAAGACGTTAAAATGAAGGATGTGTTAAAGTTATGGTTGCCCTAGGCAGTTGGATTAAGTGCTAAAAATAGTAAATTGCAATTAAAATTAAACTGGTTGGCAATTATATGGAAAACAAATGATTAAGCTTTTGAAGCCTCTATTGGTCATTGTAGTAGCTAGATTCTCTATGTTCTCAATGTAATTTCAGCATTTCTGACGGATTAACTTATTAGCTTTGATCAATCTCTTGACTCAAAGCCCTTTCCTTGGTTATAACCTTTTAATCTCTTAAACCGATTGAATAAATTTGGAAGCGATGTTCTAGTTCATTAACCTTAAGTCTTAACTCTCAACTTCCTATCTCTAGTTTCATATGTTGAGTTAATCACAATTACTAGGTCCGGTTCAATAGCTAGGGTTAGTAGTCAATTGAAACCTAAATTCAATTCAAGTAATCGATAGAAGCTAGTGTTAATAGTATACACACGATATTAAGAAAAACATTAAGTAAGAATAATTCTGGGTGGCTTGAAAAATGCTCAAAGTACCAAAATAAGTGTCTCATGTGTATGATAATATAACTGATAGTCTGTAGAGAACGACCGAAATTTCGAGCAAAAATAGCAATCCACATGTAACACACATTCATAAAGAATTATATTAGAAAATGGAATATATATTTGGCTCCAAATCTCACCGGTTATGCTATAAAGAATTGTAATGGTGAATATTTATGAGTATCTAGGAAGCCCTAATAGTTATCGTGCTCTTAAACTTTGAAAGTAAGCTAGCCCTTGATATCAAGCTTGTCAACGACTCTAAATGTGCTAGCACTTCTCCAACATCTCTATAATCCTTTCCTATATAAGGAGTTGAAGACTTGAAGAATAATAACAAGACTCTACTTTAAGTGTGCCTTTACTCTGTCAAATTCAAAAGCACATAGAACACTTAAGAATTTCTTACTAAGTTCATATCTTAAAAATTCTAAGTTCATAGAGTTTGTTATGTTTTTAACTGTTTACACCTCTGATTGTATATCAAGTGTAAAAACAAATTATTTATTTATAAACTCTTAGAAGTCTCTTTCAATTTTGATTGAGTATTTGGAAGTCTCTTGCTTGCGTACTTGAGCATTTGAAGTCTTTTGGTTGTGTCCTTGAGCATTTGTAATTAGTTGTGATTATAGTGAAAACCCATTGGAAGTGCGAGGGGACTTGACTACTCTTGGATTATAGGAGGAACCAATATAATTGCATTGTGTCTTTCTCTCTCTCTCTCT
>Ga0228710_1010824_pt1 | contig 12044 bp, 6 predicted proteins | sample MedpolnodulmetaG_FD_177995 | JGI IMG/M metagenome (GOLD analysis project Ga0228710, IMG submission 177995) | Root nodule microbial communities from Medicago polymorpha collected in Santa Monica, California, United States - pink nodules | ecosystem: Host-associated > Plants > Roots > Nodule...
AAGTAAAACAAAAACTTCAAAGTAAACATATAGAACATACTAGGATCCAGTTTTTGGTTCAGGGAATTGTTTTGGTTTACTGAATTTGTCATGCGTTTTATCCCTTTCTTTATTTTTTAGCAGGATTCGGCTGCTAAATATAACGTACCTTCATTTGCTTAATAACTGTAAAACTGTGTTGTTGCAGGATGGATTTAGAGATGATTCTCTGAGGATAATGAAAGAAATAGAAATATTCAATTCAAGCTGTCAGGTTTGTTGATCTCTCTCTTGCTTAGTGTGCTTGCATGTATGACATTTCCTTTCATAGAAGAAATTATTGCATAGATTTAATCTGAACAAGCTGTGTAGAATAAGGCAACATCTACATCATCATTTTTCATTAAATAAATAATGTGGCAAACAACCAACAACTGCCAAACCTTTTCCCACTAAGCGAGGTCGGCTACATGGATCAAATTACGCCATATTGTTCTATCATAAACCATATTTTGGTCCAAGTTATTAATTTCTAAATCTTTCCTAATAGTTTCTGTTATAGTTTTTCTAGGTCTTCCTCTGCCTCTAGTGATCTGACCATCCTCCATCTGATCTACTCTCCTTACTACAAAATCTATAGGTTTTCTCTCTACATGACCAAACCACATAACCCTATGACCCACATGCACACCTCCGTTACTACTTTTGGTCATTTTCGTCAATTGCCCGTTATTTGTTGGAATACTGGATTTTCTGTTGTATTGGCCTTGGCCTGCCTTTGAAAAATTTCCCTTCCTTCTTTAAAAGAGGAATTTGTGTTGTGTTGGGTTTGAAAGAGGAAAAACGAAGGATGAAGGAGGAGAGAAAGAGGTGAAAACGATGGAAGAGGAGATGGGTGAATCAAAGATAAATGTGAAGTTGATGGGTGAATCAAACCTCAAACTGCAAATGATTGATGAAGAGTTGCTCTTTCACGCCTTTTACATGCTGTTGAGTGTTTGGTTTTGCGCGACCTTCTTTGTGACAAATACTCTTAACATGAAACTGTAATTATAATATCATCTCATTCCCTATAAAAACCCTTTACCTTTACCTCATATCATCCCCTGTTCTTCTTACAATAAAAACTAATAGTGTGACGCAAAACCTCTCTTTCTTCTTCTTTAAGATGAAGGTTGTACTAATTATGATATTTCTGGCTATGGGAGTGGCGTCGGCTACGGAGATAAATAAAGAATTTTAGAAATGGATGGTGCGGTTTAACCGCACCTATTCAAGCCGAGAAGAGATGATAAAAAGGAGGAGTATATTTCAATTAGAATTGGTATTCGTCCGCAACTTCACAATAAATGATAGGGGTATATTTCAATTAGTTTTCAATTTTTTATATTTTGTTTTCGAGGGGTATTATTGGATTAAGATTTTAAAAGATAAGTTTTGTATGAAAAAATGTAGTGAATTTTAAAAGACTATTAAGATTTGGAATAAAAAAAAAAAAACTTTGATATTTTTAATTGAATACGCAAGATTTATTTATATTTCACTTTTTTTTGTTAATTTCTTTTTTTCGCAGGAAGCAATTACACCCTAGCCTTGAATGAATACTCAGATTTAACTTTAGATGAGATGATCCATTCATGCGCTGATGTTCCACCACCTGAAGCACTCATGATGAACACAGTGGGGTATAAGTTCACATGAACCACCGATTCCCATCATTAATTTCATATAACCCGATTCTTCCCAGTTTTCACCCCATGAATTCTTCACGATCCAGTATTTATCTTTAAGATTATAGCCAACTAATGTAACGGCATGCCCTTCTACACCACCAACACATGATCGTATATGAACGCCACCCTCGTAAGTCTTAAACTTCAAGTCAATATTAATCTCAATCGTTGCCGGTTGGTTTCTAAGAGCCCACAGGATTTGTCGTTCATTCCTCAATGTCCCGACAGGAATGAACGACAAATCCTGTGGGCTCTTAGAAACCAACCGGCAACGATTGAGATTACTATTGACTTGAAGTTTAAGACTTACGAGGGTGGCGTTCATATACGATCATGTGCTGGTGGTGTAGAAGGGCATGCCGTCACATTAGTTGGCTATAATCTTAAAGATAAATACTGGATCGTGAAGAATTCATGGGGTGAAAACTGGGGCGAATCGGTTATATGAAATTAATGATGGGAATCGGTGGTTTGTGTGAACTTACTTATGGATTATACCCCACTGTGTTCATCATGAGTGCTTCAGGTGGTGGAACATCGGCGCATGAATGGACCATCGGCGCATGAATGGACCATCTCATCTAAAGTTAAATCTGAGTATTCATTCAAGGCTTGGGTGTAATTGCTTCCTGCGAAAAAAAGAAATTAACAAAAAAAAGTGAAATATAAATAAATCTTGTGTATTCAATTAAAAATATCAAAGTTTTTTTTTTAATTCCAAATTTTAATAGTCTTTTAAAACTCACTACATTTTTTCATACAAAACTTATCTTTTAAAATCTTAATCCAATAATACCCCTCGAAAACAAAATATAAAAAATTGAAATATACCCGTCATTTATTGTGAAGTTGCGGACGAATTCCAATTCTAATTGAAATATACTCCTCCTTTTTATCATCTCTTCTCGGCTTGAATAGGTGCGGTTAAACCGCACCATCCATTTCTTAAATTCTTTATTTATCTCCGAAGCTGACGCCACTCCCATGGCCAGAAATATCATAATAAGTACAACCTTCATCTTGAAGAAAAAGAGGTTTTGCGTCACACTATTGGTATTGGTTTTTATTGTAAGAAGAACAGGGGATGATGAGGTAAAGGTAAAGGGAGATTTTATAGGGAATGAGATGATATTATAATTACAGTTTCATGTTAAGAGTATTTGTCACAAAGAAGGTCACGCAAAACCAAACACTCAACAACACTGTTTGTTGGTTAATGAAGTGTGAAGAGTTTGTGAATTATATTATTAATTTTAATTATAGCATGTAAAGTGCGTGAAAGAGCAACTCTTCATCAATCATTTGAGGTTTGATTCACCCATCAACTTCACATTTATCCTTGATTCACTCATCTCCTCTTCTTCCATCGTTTTCACCTCTTTCTCTCCTCCTTCATCCTTCGTTTTCCTCTTTTAAAGAGGGAAGGGAAATTTTTTTCAAAGGCAAGCCAATACAACAGAAAATCCAGTATTCCAACAAATAACGGCCAATTGACGGAAATGACCAAAAATAGTAACAGAGGTGTACATGTGGGACCAAATTGAAATTTTTTAAAGATAAGGGACCAAATCTAAAACAACAAATAAGTTAAGGGACCACTTATTATGCATGACTCACTTGGCAAATGGGTTGAGAAGAGAGAAGTGAAACGAAGTCTGTGAAAATAAACTCCAAGTTATTGCAAGATACGAGGCGCACATCGGATAGCAAGGGACGCCACAAAATACATGTCCCATATAAAGTAATACTTCCCGCTGAAACATAGTGTGTTAGTGAAATTGTACTCCCTCCGTGTCAAAATAAGAGTCATTTTAGCTAAAAATAATTGTTTCAAAATGAATGTCACTTTCAGTTTCCAATGCAATAATAACATCTTCTTTTCAATTGTACCCTTCAATTTTTTTGGTGGTGGCCGGGTTTGAACCTTAAACCTTGCATATAATATATGTATTGTTCATACCAATTGATGTAAGCTCACGAGGACAATTGTACCCTTCAATTAATATTATATACACTATTTTCAAAGTATTATTTTTTCTTTAATGAAAAATAAACCAACAGTTGATTATAATAATTTGGTAAAATAACATCTATTTTTCTTTTAATTAATGCATTTCATAATATGTGTGTAAAAACCTTAAACGACATTTATTTTGAAATAGAGGGAGTATATTGTATCGCTTTTTCGTACAAATTTATTTATATTTGAATTGATTTGATTAATTAGAATCGATTTGTGGTTCAATGTTTTTTTCTTTTTTGAGCAATTGTGGTTCAATGTTAACGATAAGGTAGTTTAAAATATTTTATTAAATTTGATAAACAGTCTTCAAATGGTTGATACTTTTTATTAAATTAAATTTAAGAGAATATTTTCAGCTATTTTTAATTTAATATATCTTTAATATAGTAGGCTTTGAACTCAATGTCAACTACAACTTAAACATCACAAAATAATAATGGCGTTGAGAATGAATTGAAGTGTGGGTTACACCTTGTTTATGACCCTTCCTATAAATTGATTGCTGCATTAAGAGAAGAAAGATTATCGAGTAAACAATTAAATTGTTCTATGTCTGTCTTTGTAAGCCATTCTTAAATTAATCCATAACTTTGTTGATATTTTAAACTGGTCTTTGTGAAGTTTATGTCTTTATGTTTTTGTCAGAATTTAATTGATAAACTTTTGACAAAGATAAGGACTAGTTTGAAATATTAATAGAGTCAGAGACCAATTTAGTTAACAAGAAATTGATAGAAAATGAGAGAAAAACAAAGAAGCAGAACAAATGAGAGAATTAGCTCGATAAACCATGATTTTCCATTAATTTTCAATAAAAGTAACTACATTTATTTATAGCATTTCATGGAGAGATCATCATAAGCTAATATGATATTCACTAATCTCAATCATAACTAACTTCCCTAAACTTAAGCAAAGTTGTTACAATTGAATTTCTAAGTCTAAAACGGTCTTAAGCTTCAATTACTTGTGGCGTAAGTATCCGAGGACAATAGTGTTCATCTTCTTCATTATTTAGTAAACTAGCTTCCAGCTCTTTTATATTATGTTTCAACAGCCTCCCACAAATTGGATCATGGTAAATATATATCATTCCAAGCTTGAAAAAATCTGGTAGTTGTCCATCAGTAGAGATAGGTAGAAGCTTGAGTGTTCCTTTTTGAATTTTCTCATTGACAAAGTGACAATCTATTTCTAAGTGCTCCGTCCCTTCATGAAAGACTGGATTGGAAGCTATGTGAATTGCACTTTGGCTGTCACAGTATAAGACATGTTGTTTGGTACTCTTCATGTTGAAATCCTTTAGAAGGTACAATGGCCATTGAAGCTCACTGGTAGCAGTAGAAAATTCTTTGTACTCAGCCTCTGAAGATGATCAAGATATTTTCTGTTGTTTCTTGGCACACCATTACATAAGAGAAGAGTCCAAGGAGAAGGAAAAATCAGTAGTTGATCTCTTAGAATCATCATACTCTACCCAGTCTACATCTACATGACATAGAAATTGTGATTTTGACTTTCTAGGAAATAAGAGACCATAACCAGGATTCCTTTTGAGAAAAATTAATTATGCATTTTTTGAACTTATAGAAGAAGTAGCATCTAAATCCTTGTATGATTTGTATTATTTGCGTAATTTATCGCTTTAAGGGTTTAGGGTGTTACACATAATCAATGATTGTTTTAAAATTTGATACAATGATGAAATATTGTAGCTACTCGTTGACGAAAATGATTGTTTGTCTTTTTATTTTATTACTCCTCCGTTCCTTTTTAAGTGTCTTTTTAGGGTGAATTTTTAGTTTCTATTTAACTGTCTTTTGATATTTTAAGGGTACGATTTGTCAATTACTCTTATCTTTTTCGATAAAACTAATTAATGCTATCTATTTGGAAAACTAAAGTTTTTTTTAAAAAAAAAAAGTTTGTTTGTTTGTTTTTTAAACAAAGTTTGTTTCTTGTTATCATCAAATTTAAACAAATTTTTGTTACAAACAATGGTTCCAAGAAAAGTTAAAATTCTATAAATAAGATAAGTAGCAATTGTTAAAAATTTCAAGTGCAAAGTAAAATAACAGATTTGAGAGAAGAAAAATAAAAGATCCCATGAATGTTCAAAAGGAAGAAAAAGTGGAAGACTCATTGGAACAACTAATGAGAGGTGAAGAGGGAGATATAGTTGAAGACTATTTTGACAAGATACAAAAACAACAAGAACAAGATGAGAATGAAGAAGAAGAAGTTGGAATATTTGTTATGAGAGAGTGCGCAAAAAAATTGGAATTTGTTGGAGAAAAATATAATAACCGGCAATTGTTTGTTATGATAGAAAGATAACATATTAAATTTATTGGAAAGATAAAGTGTGTGCAAAAAAAAAGGAATTTATTGGTGGATTAAAATGAGGGTATAATAGGAAAATATGTGCAAAAATACATATCGCAAATTTGTGTTATTTTTTTAAAAAGACACTTAAAAAGGAACAGAGGGAGTAGTTTATATTGGATCAAATAGACTCAACGTGGGATAAAAGAACATGAACATCATAATTTTATTTGCACAATCATAAAACATATTTTTAACAAATGTAAATTGAATATATGGTTTGCTTCTAATAGAATAAAAATATATTCTTATATTCAATCATTTAAAGATTATTTTTTGAAAAAACATAATCAATTTTTTATTTATTTATCATAACAACAATCACTTCTCTGAAAAAACATATTTGTTTGGATACAACTATATAAAGTGGAATTTTTTTGTTAGAAAATTATCTTTATTTGTTTATACTTATTTTCTCCAATTGTGACTTTGTAATTTGTGGAGTGGTTTTTCTAGCACGCCTTGTGGTGGGTGGATCACTGTTGGTTTAATATCATATTCCATTTTAATTTGTTCAAAAAACAATTTGAATAGGAGAAATAATTTAAGGATACTCAAATAATAACGTAAATAATATCAAAATAGTTGGTTTTTTCTTTTCCAATTATACTCTATAACAAATTTCGTTAACACCATATTTTTGGTGTCATTCAAAAAGATAAGGATTTATATTATATGATGTTATATTTGTTACATTGTTGGTGTCATTGAAAAAGATATGTTTATTTTTTTTGAATAAGAAAAAGATATGCATAGTTTGTTACAAGATGCAAAATATATATAAGTATAATTTTTTTAGGTATCTATACTTGTACTTTTAATTAAAATCAAAATTTTATAAAAACAATTATACGCAATATGCAACACTAAAAAAAATATACACATTAGCGTAACAAAAAAATTGACAGACGGTCATAAAGTATTACTCTGAACGCTAATGTGTGTGTATTTGCGAGGTTGAAGAAAGAAAATAAAAATATTTAGTATCATTAAATGACAGCGTGAATAAAAATATTTGTGAGGTTGTGATGCTTAAACAATATTGAAATTAAATATATAAGTGATAAAAAGATAATAAAATTCCTTAAAAAAAGATAATAAAATTAAATGGAACCTCCTTTAAAAAAATTAAATGGACCGGTTCAAAAAAATAAAATAAAATTAAATGGAAGAAAATAATATTGAAATATAGTATTCAAATAAAATAAAAGGTTCCCAGCGTGAGTTGAAGAGAGGGCTTGTGAAATAAATTTTCGAGAAGTAATTTTTTGAAGTAGCATTCAACAACTTTTGATCAAAGCTCATTCCATTCAATTTTATGCATTCTAAAAAAGTACTTTTTTAGAAGGTACTTTATTGATATTATGTTTGGCCTAACTTCTCCTTAAAAATGTAGAGAAGCTGAAAATAAGTCGGGACAAACAGTACCTTATTTAAAGACGCTTTTAGATTTTTTTGTTTTTGAACCTGGTTTTTAACAAATTATGACAAACAAGTACAATGCTCTTTAAAGTGTTTTTTTAAAAAAAATTATAGCAAACCCCATAGTGATAAAATCATCTTTTTAAAATGATTTAGTTTGTTTAGATACATCAATGTAAAATGATAGTTTGGAATGAACGAAACACCTTAAAGAATATTCAAACTACCATGATAGAACTTTTAGAAAAGCTTAAATACAATTCTTTTTGGTGGTTGAAAGCTAGCAATGTCAATTTTGTTTATGGCACTAATATATGGTGGTCGGACCCGTTACTTTGTTTGGGTATCGACCGACCTTTGCTTTGTAATTATATAGTGACTGTTTGTTTTTGAGGTGGCCTCTTTAGTACACCTTGTGCTTTAGAGGAACCATCACCGGTGTTAATATATTCCATTTTTTTATTCTTAAAAAAATGTAAAAGGATTTTTTTTTGATACAAAATCACATCAATTTATGAAAGTTATTTTCTCTCTCTATATAAGATCTTTTGTTACAAAAGCCACAAACATGTAAATATATGTTACAAAGACAACAAAAATGATATTATTCTAACGACGTGTCAAAAAATTAAGAAGGGGTAAAATTGTATTGCTAGTAGATATTAAATTTCAAATTAAAAATCTCTCCTCTTTTCCCTCCCCTCCAAAACTCTGGTTATAATTGTTTCAATTCAATCCTCCCCGTTAATTCGGATTTGTTGTTAGCTACTCAACCCCATCGCCTTGGGCGTTTTTCTTGTTGCGTCATTTATGTTCCATCTAGTTGGATAGACTTCAAATGCCTTGCATTTCTCGTTTTTCTTCTGTTTGAGAATTTCCGTTACAAAAGCCCAAAATTGATGAGTTGTATCTTAAATATTTGTTTCTTTCTACTCTCTTGTTTTTTCACAGGTTATACAATTGTCGTAAATCAATTTGCTGATTCAACCGACGAAGACCATTGTGATTGTCTATTACCTAATGAAGATTTTCAATGGTAGATGGATGTTTCTAGAAGGACTTATTAAACGTTTGGTTTTTTAGTTTTTCGTAGAATACTTTATTTCTTTTTTTTTTAGTTTGGTATACCTGCAATTTCTTTTATTACTCCCGTTTTTTTATTTAAGTGTGGTGATTTTTCGTTCCTTAATTAATGTTATATATTTGGAAGTTTGTTTTTTCACGCAAAGTTTGTTTGTTTTGTTTTAAACCAAAATTTGTTTCTTGTTATCTTCAAAATTTTGATATGTACAATATCTAGAATAATAGCTAACAATTGTTTGTTACATATTAAATTTATTGGAAAGATAAAGTATGTGCAAAAAAATATGAAATAGAAAAAAAGTGTGCAAAAATACAATTCGCTATTTTTGTGTTAAAATTCTAAAACGACACTTAAAAAGGAATGCAGGGAGTAATTAATAAATAAATAGTACTTTTATTTATTTCCTATGTTGTCCAGTCCAATTAAAAGAAAAGGGAAACCAAGTTTTCTATGTTGTCCTTAGTACGTGTATGGAAAAATTACAATTAGAGATTTTTTGTTCTCAATATTTTAATAGTTTCAACATGTAATTCTCACAACATAATCTACTATAAACGATTGTGAGGGATTTGGGAGTTCATTTTTCTTTAAAACAAAATTCTTCCAATTATAATATTGCATTGGAGAATCATTTTGGATGGTTTATATGAATTTTTTAAATGTAATATATGTTATACTTAAAATTAAAATTTATATTAATAATAAACATTAATTTATCATCATTCTCTAAAATACTTTTTCCAAAAAAGTGAAAATTCTCTATTTCCCCTTATATTTACTAGCCCCAAAGTCCTCTCTTTTATTCTCTCCAAACTCCCAAATAAAGCATAAATCTATTTGGAGAACAAAAGTATCATAAAAACTGAAACTAGACGTCATATATAATCCAACAAAGTTACGTGTCAATTTGGTAAAAATTTCCTCAAAGATACGGGGAAAGATGAACTATAAGTGTTTTAGAATTCCTACACAAGATCTCAATGCATTCACAATTTTTAATGCAGAACATGAGATAAAGAAAATCAAAGAGATAACATCTCAAACTAGACAACATTAAATAGACCAATTTAGAGTTTGTGCCCCATATTTTTGTCCTGCTTTTCTCTCATTTTTATACTAGACTCGCATCATTTTATTAATTTTATGAATTAATTGAATTGGATGGATGAAGTAGTTTTAAATACTTGAGTTAAAAAAGAAGAAAAAATAACATGCATACAAGCAAATTCCTCCAAAGAACTAATTTGAAAGTTACCAAAGTAAGTTATTTTGTGACAAAGTTTACACGCTAGTGATATTTATTTTGTTTGCCACAACACACTGATAAAATTCTTCTTTACTACTACTAAAAAAAAAACTTTACTAGTAAGAGTTGGGTATATAGTGGTAGTCGAAATTTAAATTTTGACCGAGAAATGTGTTCATATTTAGAGTCTGATATGCCTTATTAGATCACACCTCCAACAAAGAAACCCTATAGAAAATCAAAAAAATTCTTTCCATTTTCTTTCCTTCTTATTGTTTTTGTTTTGCAAATTTCCTATTGATAAAAAACTCTTCTTCAATATATCGCAATATTATATGCAAAAAAGAAGGGGGAAATGTGTTTCATTTATTAACTCTTCTAAAGTTTCTTTAAAATCACTAGAGTACACTCACTTTAGTGCTAAGGTGTTTTGTTACTTATGCCTCACCACATTTTCTTTCAAAGTTAATGGTACTTTGAGTCTTTAGTACCTTCATCTCAATATCTTCAGTTACCCCCTAGAGATAGCTCTCCCCAAAACATGATCCAACTTGTCTTGTAGTGTTAGTTTTTTTTTTTTTTTTTTTTTTTTTTTTTTTTAATTTTTTTTCTTTTTTTTTTTTGTTTTTTTTTTTTTTTTTTTTTTTTTTTTTTGTAGATTCAACGTCGGTAAGGTAGAAGAAGATTCAACGTCTGCCATAAAGATTTAGGCAGTTCGTAAAATTATTGTTTTAATGTACCAAATATTTAATGATACTATTATTTTGCAACGATATGATTCAGAATTCTTGCGCACACAACATACTTTAGAAAAAAATTGAATGCACCTCACATTTTCCAATAGATGGAAAAGGTTTCTAGCTGAGGACAACAACTGGTTATTGCTTCAATTCTTAAGGACGTTCTTGAATATATGTTACCTTATCTTCAATAAGACGTGTGTCTTCAACATTCTCTTGCAACTTCGAGGTTAATCTCCTTTACATGGCTGGCTATAAGAAGTAATCAAACCTCCAAACCAAAACACCATTTACCACACAAGGATCTCACTCTCTAAACTTTTGTTTGGTGACGTTAAATCTCAATCGAGAGGCTGGTCTGGGTTTGGAGTAATAGTTTCTAATATTCGGAATGTTTTAGCTTTGAATTCTAATTTTGAGATTAAATTTATCTATGGACAAGCTAATATGGTTTCCGATAGTCTAGCCAAGGTAAAGAAGATTAACCTCAAAGTTGCAAGAGAATGAGTTTGTTTTGGTAAAAAAATAAAATGAAATTAGTTAATTATTAACTTATGGAAAAAAAATTATATCAAAATAAATGAGTAATCGGTAGACATTGCAGCCATTCAGGCACGTGTCATTAACTAAATCAGAAAATTGTTTTATTTAGAAAAATCTATACAATTCCTCTTTCAATATAGTGATTACTTGTTTTTTGTTAAATCAATACACTCACTACTATGATTTTATGATGTAAAACAAATATTCTTTATGAACAATAATAGAGACTAATTTGAACGGTGACAGCTTCAGTGCTTGTTAATGGGTGCCTGACGGAGGAATTCCCGGTAGAGAGAGGTTTAAGACAAGGGGATCCTCTTTCTCCATTTCTGTTTTTATTAGTGGCTGAAGGGTTTGATGTGTTGATGAAGGCCTTGGTGTCAAATAATTTGTTTCAACCGTTTAGAGTTGGAAGACACGGGGATGTCAGGTTGTCTCATCTTCAGTTCGCTGATGATACCATTATTATTGGAGATAAATGTTGGCTAAATGTGCGTACGATCCGTGCTGTGTTGCTTTTACTAGAAGAGGTTTCTGGTTTGAAGGTCAATTTTTACAAAAGTATGTTGACATGTGTAAATATTTCTCCGTCTTGGTTGTCAGAAGCAACCTCAGTTTTGAATTGTAGAACTGGATCGATTCCTTTCATGTATTTGGGGTTACCGATTGGTGGTGATGGTCGGAAAATCAGCTTTTGGAAGCCGGTGGTAGACCGTATTAGAACTCGGTTGTCGGTGTGGAACAACAAATTTTTATCTTTCGGTGGTCGCCTGGTACTTCTGAAATCTGTCTTGTCCTCTCTTCCGGTTTACTTTCTTTCCTTTTTCAAGGCACCTACAGGTATAATATCCTCTATTGAATCTATTTTTAAATTGTTTTTTTTTTTTGG
>Ga0228710_1010826_pt1 | contig 12041 bp, 5 predicted proteins | sample MedpolnodulmetaG_FD_177995 | JGI IMG/M metagenome (GOLD analysis project Ga0228710, IMG submission 177995) | Root nodule microbial communities from Medicago polymorpha collected in Santa Monica, California, United States - pink nodules | ecosystem: Host-associated > Plants > Roots > Nodule...
TTTTTCAATATATTATTTGGAACTTTATCCTACTGCCCTACCAATTGACATGTTTCAATTGACAGAGGAGCATGATCAGCTCAAAAAGACAACTTGGAAATGCATACCCTTTCATCACCCTCTTCTTATATGAATGAATTTGATGTGAGAATTTGTACAATTCATTAGGTAGAATACAAAACAATTTCTCTTCATTTTTTCGAGTGTTCAAAGAGACTAACAAACCTTTACACTTAGTATAAGACACTTCAATGCAAACATCTTCAGCAAACTACCATGAATTAAACTTAATTCGAACAAAACAATGACACTACATAATAAAAAAACCTAATCTTCATCGGGCCGAATCAAACTTTGAGAATATCTTCAAAAGATCTCAACAACGAAACATTTAACTCGATTGTTGAGCACATGTGTTGTGCTGACCAAATAGCACGAACATGCTCCTCACGTCGTCGTCGTTCTTAAGCATCATGGCTGAACTAAAATCTACCTGCTGAGTCGATCGATGGACGTCGATATCCAACACTGTTCACCCTCCTTTTTTCTTTGTGGTTGAGTTGTCAGTTAATTTGATCTAGTTGATCCTTCAGATCTACTAACATGACATCGACATGAACCGTGAATAGATTAGGCTTTCCAACGTTGTAGTAGACTGCAACTAACATTGTGTTTGAATCTACTAGATAAATGTCCATTGCTTTAGATCTACTCCTTAAGAAAATAAAAACAATCAATGAAAAACTCATTCAAACATTTCATCAAACACTTGTAATTGTAATGCAAAATATGCATAAACCCTAAAACTAAAAACTAAAACATAAACATAAACATAAACATGTAAAAATTTAATCAACCTAAATCTAGTCTAACAAGGATTCATAACATAAACATGTAAATGTTTAATCATTTACTACCAAAAGAAATCAAAATTTACTTAAACTCTAAAACTAAAAACATTTCTAATTTTTTAGCGTAAAAAAAAAAAAATTTCTAATTTAAGAGAAAAAATGTAACATATTAACATAAAATGTCAATGGTAATGGATTATGAAAACTTACTTGTTATTGGAGTGGTGACTAATTTGAATTTGAAGAAATATGGTGTTGGATGATTTGAGAGAGTTTTAGAGATTGGGTTTTGTCGTGAAATGGAAGAAATGAGCTGCAGTGTTTGTTATAAAATCATGTAACGACAGTTGTCTCACATTGGGTACCAGCGCAAGTTAATTTTCTTTGGGTACCAAGCGGCAGTTAACTGCCACTCGGGTTAATTAGGAAAAATTGGGGGGAGAATGAACAAAAACCAAAGGGAGAAGAACAATTTTCATAAAATATGGTTGATATGTTTTTTTTCTTTCTTACTTCAATATATTTTTTTATCGTCCTATATAGTCTTCTTTTCCTAAAATCACTTTTTGGTCATTCTGTTAAGAAAGTAAACTAATTTTTTTTGTCCTCCACCTCTTTGAATGATGTGGAACTGATGTGGTAAAATTAAGTTGACTAAAATTGACTTTATGTTGTTAGTCAATACATTCAAGACTTAAATCAAAATCAAAAGACCCAAAACAAGATGTTCCTGTCGAAGAATATGCATGGAGTACAAAACAAAAAGGTATTCAATTTGCGCGACTGGTTTTGATGCTTGGGTACTCCATTTATCTAGCCCGACTGGTTTTGAAAAACTTAATTTTTTAAGGCTGAGAAAATTTTCAAGTCCTATGTAAGGCTGAGAAAATGTTTTAATGAATTTTTTCTTAATTTGGAATACTTAAAAAGTGATCGGAGGTACTCCTTAGTAAAACCATGAAAGCCTTATGGACATTGTTTTTCTAACACTTTCTCAAATAGTCACTCTCTTATTGGATGAACTCATATGGTCTTATATTTTGAAAATGGGTCATACATAAAGTGACAAGTCTCACATAGATTTTCTTTTTGAACAAGGCCTCACGTAGATTTTATCTAAGAAGAGAGTGAGTATTAAAAAGATACGCTCTCCGTACCATAATAATTGAACATTTTGTTCATTTCACAAATATTAAGAAAAAAATGTATAAATGAAAGAAAGAGAAAAATGATTTTGATTGTTTTGTCAAGTATTGATGTATTCTCCATTATCATAAATGTAAAATAGAATATATTGAATTATAAATGATGAAAGTAGTATTAATTAGAGTTTTGATTAAAAAAATAATTTTGATGAAAGTAGTATTGTAAAATGAAACATATCAATTATTTTGGAAATTTTTTTTTTTTTACAGATGACTATGTTCTTTTGACGATGGGAGCAATATTTCTAACCAATGGGCCAGAATTTAATTTCGTAATGTTTAAACGCACGGCAGTAACCTCGTGGCACTCACCTTCTCGTGCCCTTGTTGTTTTTATTACGGTAGATGAGCAACCGACAACTGACATTTATATTTGCATGGCCATGGAGTACTTGCTTTTGGTTGGAAGGTGGAACATTAAGGTTCTGTCGTACGCTGTCTCAGTTTTGTTGACACACCTTGTGATTTTGTTTTAATGAAATTATCTTTTTTTTTTAAAAATATATCATAGTTAAAGACGAACCAAAGTTTTTTGCCATTATGAATGCTCATTTCTTTATAATGACTAATGAGCTAATTAAACACAAAATTACAAGAAAATGAAATGTACTGTACTGTACGTTTGAGGTTAGAATGTGACATGCATAAAATAATGAGTTACTATGAGTAATTTTATAGGAGTACATTGAAAAGCAGAGCATTTAAGTCATAAGTAAGCATGACAATGGGACGGAATGGGGATTGATTTTACTTTTTTCGTTCTCATACCTTTCTCTTATACATAATTAAATATTTAATGCTATTGTATTTGGTATTTATATTGGGCTTATTGTGAACGGACCGTGATGGGTTGGACCGTTCTTATTAGTCAACCCATTTGAGAGGTCCCTGCCTCCACTGATGATGAGTATATAATCTAACTATCCCTTTAGGTCAGACATACTGAAAAAAACTAAAGAACACTCATCAGTAAGGCGGCAGAAGCATCTCTCAACCCTAGCTCCTCTGATGCTTCTCCAACAGGATTTTAATGGTCAATCACCAACCAATTAAATAAGGTACACGTCTATTCTATTTATTCAATATGCTATAATTTGTATCTATGATTTTGGGTCTTTGTTAAAATATCCTTCAATTGGTAGCCAGATACATTTTATGGCCATTTGTTGTATACTACAACTGTAAAATAATCCTTGATGTGGCAAGTTGCTTCGAGAACTAAAATATGGCATTAATTCTTTATCCCAATGTCAGAATTGTTTCAAGGTTTTGTGAATAACATGTTATCGTAAGCAACTGTTTTTCGTGTACTAAATCAGTTTCATTGATATGAAGCCTATTTTAATATAATGAATAAACTTGAATCTTATGACATGAATGAATATAATTTTGATGCAAACTCTTATTATCTGTCCATAATATATGCATCGATTGAGAGCTACTTCATGTTTATGTGTGAATAGTATGTTGCAACACACATGAACCCTCCTGATATATGGTTTTAAGCCTTGGTTGAATTGCAAAACCCCAACTCTTTGATCAACGATTTCTCTAGTTATAGTGAATGATTCTGAAAATTTCCATAGGGTTTCTCTTTATCGTATAAAATTGATTAAAAACCCAACAAAATCGTTGTGTTTCGTCACCTAAGGACATAGATTGTAACGGGTCAATAGCGGGTGAAAATAACCCGTTTCTTTACCATTTGGGTAAAAAAGATAATTAAAAAAATAAAAATAAAAAAATAAATATATAAAATAACTGCCCATAATGCCCACTCACGCATCAGGCGCGTGCCAACACTTCAAAAATCCAAATTCAATTTAATTTTTTATTTTACCAATTAATTAATATTTATTATTCTGAACATTTCGGTAGAATATTTGGAAATTTTGGCATGTTTAAATATTTATATTTGGGGATAAATTATAAGAAGATTTTGTTTATTCTATACCCTAAAATTTGGGATTTAATTAAATAATATTTAAATATTTGATGTAAATTAATATGAGAATCTTATACCCTTTTAAATCATATATTATATAAATTTGAGTCTAAAATATCCTATGTGAAAATACTTTTATAGAAATAACACTTATGTGAAGTATTCTTTTTTAAGTGTTGGTATTGTGAAGGATTCTTGGACTCAGACTTATATTCTTGCATCAAATATTCTTTATATATATATATATATTTTATTTTTTTTGAATCTGCAAAATATTATTAACCAACAAGCCCGTGCAAGAAGCACTAATAAGGTTAGGTGGACAAAAAACATACTATATATATTCTTGATTTATGGGTTTCAAAATTTTGTCAAATCTTGAAAAGGTCATATATAAATTAAACTGAGAATAATTTATTTCAAATCATATATTCTCAATATTTGAGCCTAAACTGTTTTGAAAATCCTAGCTTATATTATTAGTAACACTAACTATCTAATCAATCAAAACATTACTATTGTGAATTTATTGAAGGTTCAATTTTATTAATTCTAATGCCAAATATAATTTATTTAAATTTTATGATTTTAAACAATCTTGGCATTATAAATATCCTAAAAAATATTGAATTTAATATATTCTTTCATTCATATTGTCTTAGCATAAAGATCCAAGTTTTCTAATTGATCATTCTTTTGCGACAAATATAAACTTATTGATTTAGAGGGTCCTAATAATATTTTATTTTATTTATAAAAATAAAAATGCGAATAGTGAATTGTATATTATATACGCCATTTATATTAATTGAATCTAAGATTGGCATATTTCTCTTTAATATACATTATACTTTCTACTATACTATCTAATTCAGACCGTAATTTATTACTTTAAATTTTGTGACAAACAGTATATCTAATTATGTGTCATGTCGCAATTAAATATTTGGATCACAATGATATTAAACTATATACAGCGAACAATGCATTGCTGCATTTTTTATGCTAAATTCTAATTATGAATTAAAATTTGAACGCCTCTTTGATGTTTATCAACTAAATATTATCCAAACAACTTATTAAGAATTGGGGCAATTTTAAAATAATTATCATCCATACAACTGAATATCTGTATAAATCATATTGGTTTATAATTAGAGTCTCATATATATTTAGTTATAATGACTTATTCTCTATTCATGGTTATTTTGAGATGACGATATTAATAAATAAAAGATATTCTCGTCAAGTCATCATAATTCATTGACTCTATGTACAAGGATGAATGTCAAATTTTATGAGGTAATTCGTAATTTAATTTTCAACATCTTATGACTTATTATTGCACATATGAAGAAACTTAGTTCTTCTTCTCTTTTGTTGTGCAACTATGATATCCTATATAGAAGTGAAATCCTTTTTTTTCCAGAATATTCTAAATAGAACTCTATAATTCTTATATATTTTTACTATAATACTCCATTTGTATTTATATTCTAATTTTAATTTATAGTGGGAGTATTAAAAAAAATAATATTATTATTCTAAGAGTTCTACTCTAAATAAAATTGAAAACTAATTGACACACTTGTATTCTAAATAATAACTCTTGTTATTATACTATTTCATATAAATAAATTCTAAAGTCATATTTATGATGTGCTAATTTAAAATATTGTTAAGCATGTTTTCCTATTATTTGAATTTGAATATGACCGAAGTTGAGTAAATCAAATACAATTGTTTATGCATGATATTATTTTATCATATACTTTTAAGCATAAATATTATTGATTTGTATAATTGTAATCTCACCTATCGTGGTTACAATTATGCAAATTTTGTTAAATAAATTAACATTATATTGGTGACAGTCATACCCTATCGTGTGTTGTTATTAATATAATTACTATTATTCAATGTACCTTTATTTTTTTATTTTATTTTTGCTAAGCAAGGAGAAAGGACAGGCATCAAGAGGCATCACTAGAGACTTGACCATATATTCTCACATCCAATTTTATAAGACTAGAGATTTAATCTCACTCATATGATGATAAACCTTTTATATAATCATTATACTCTATCATATAAAGGTTACTATATTTATAAAATTCTTTGATATTTTAATTGTGAAAAGGAGACACTGTGTTATAAAATTCTTAAATGAAAACTTACATTCTCCTTTATTCTAAATGCAGAATATGTGGTTAACTACGAAACTCAATTTTTGATAATATCTGCCATTGAAAAATTATATATTGATGGGGTTTCATACTACCATTAAGTTACCACTTGTGTTAATAATTATGTTATACTCATGTGCAAAATATGTGGTTGAGTTCATGAAACTCTACTAGTTAAAATTACATAACCACTTATGTTGATAATCTTGCACTAGTAATCAGGTATCCCACTGTTGAATTGATTATTACATTATTAAAATATTTCTGTATATCAGTGATCACTAATAAGAATTCCACTTACTCTTGTTTATATATATGTGAGATCAGTGGGAGTGTGTACGCAACACTATATACTATGAGCTCAAATGAGAAATCTCACTCTTGTTTATATATATGTGAGATCAAGAGAAATGTGTACACAATATTATATAAATACACTTTAAAATTCTCGTCATTGCCATATACTCTTGTGCACACTATAAAATATGGCATAACTTAAGAGACTTTAAACTTTAGTCTCATTCTATTATAGTGAGATATATATTAAAATTCTTTTAATCTCAGTAGTCATCATAATTGGATGCTTAAGTCAATTTTGTTGGAATATGCACAATAACTTCTTAGCATGCAAATATATATTATGCTTCTCTTTTACCAACATTCTATATTTTATAATAAGTACAATGTATAATATCAATACTCCTATCGAATATGATATTGTGTTCTTGAAGTACTTATAAACTGATATAATCATGAATGTTTTTTCATTATTGACATTCTAGTGGCCACATTAATCCAAACATTTTTTTCTTCTTTAAACTAAGTGTCTATGTTAATCCAATGTGGAGATTCTTGCATTTTCTATTTTTATTTTATTTTTATGGATTTTCATAGTCACACTTTTATCAAAACTTGAATTAATGGAATGTCGTAGAACATTTATTGATTTTGACTAAATGTAATTAAACTCTCTTAATAGGCTATCCCTATAAGTAATTACTATTCTTATAACTATGTGGATATATGACTTCTATAAAATTGAAAACTCATTGGCAGAACTACTAACCACATACTTATATATATGAGTATTGTAACTCATTAAGTCTACCATATTTTGGGTTAGTGGTAGTTTATTATAGCATTTTTATATGCATGGACCTTTATTGGATTACAAGTTCTCAATTTATAATGTTAATCCATATTCTTTATTCAATGTGAAATGTAAGGTTTAACATGTATGATTTTGTTTGCCCTATCGGATTCAATTTCTGCATTGTTGAATTTTGTGTTTCTTATACTACCTTGATGACAAGTACTATTATAAATATTTGATATACTTCTACCACCATTCTTACATTAATTTTTTTGACATTTTAATTAAAGTAATCCAAGTGGGAGATTGTTGAATATTTTGGATTTACTTTAATTAATTGTGAAAATATAAATAAAATATACATAATTAAATATTTAATGTTATTGTATTTGGTATTTATATTGGGCTTATGGTGAACGGACCGTGATGGGTTGGACCGTTCTTATTAGTGAGCCCATTTGAAAGGTCCCTGCCTCCACTGATGAGTATATAATCTAACTATCCCATCAGGTTAGACATACTGAAAAAACTAAAGAACACTCATCAGTAAGGCGGCAGAAGCATCTATCAACCCTAGCTCCTCTGATGGCTTCTCCAACAGGATCTTAATGGTCAATCACCAACCAATTAAATATGGTACACGTCTATTCTATTTATTCAATATGCTATAATTTGTATCTATGATTTTGGGTCTCTGTTTAAATATCTTTCAGTGTTACATTAGGTTTTTATATTCTCACTGAATATTACGGTTTTGTCTCCTCTTTTTGGATTGTGTAGTTTATTCCATCTAATCTCTTGTTTTGTTGGGTATGATCAGTGTGAATGGTGATTGTGGTGATAATAATAGTTCTTTGGTAATATGAGTGTGATATGTTGAAATTGTCAAGGATTTGGGAACTTGAGTGTAGTTCCAAAATTGAAGTACCTAGTTCGCTGTTATAAGCCAGATGCCTTATTTCTCAGTGAGACTTTAGTCACTCAAATAAAACAGGCGAATTTCGTTACTTGCTTGGTTTTGATAATTGTTTAGCTATTAGTAGTAATGGTCGGAGTGGTGGCTTAGCACTATTTTGGCGACACTCTTTTAATTACACTATGTTAAATTATTTGGCTAATCATATAAATGTTGAGTTAAATGATCCTAGTCGAGGAAGATAACAATTTAGAGGTTTTTATGGTTTCCTGGATGGAGGTAGAAGGTGTGCCTCTTGAGATATTCTGAGGAATTTATCTAATACTCACTCGCTTCCATGGTGCATTCTAGATTGAACCGCACTCTTGCTAATGAGGCATGGTTCTGTTTATATCCTAATGTTAAGGTGGAGAACTTAGTAGCTCCAGCTTCTGATCATTATCCGATTCTACTCAACTAGGAACATGTTAATCGTGTTTGGATGCCTAAAAGAAATTTTAAATTCGAGAATGATTGGTGTGTTGAACCAGGCATTCATGATGTTGTATCTGACAACCGGATTTCTAGTGCAGATATGCCGATTGCTGAGAAGTTAGAGCATTGCGCCTCTGAACTTTGCACATGTAATAAGGCAAATGAGAATGTATTGAAGGAAGATATTGATGAATGTCGACGAGAATTATTCTGTTGTTGTAATCAAGGTCCAATAGCAGATCCAATATGATTAACAAGTTTGAGGAAAAGGATGACTAAATTGATGATACAAGAGGATAAATATTTGAGGAAGCAAGCTAGAACTCACTGGTATCGAGATGATGATCTCAATACAAAAAAAATTCATGCATATGTTACATCTCGTAAGAAGGTAAACCAAATTCTCTCTTTAGAAAGGGTAGTCTCAACACTTTTCATGAGTGTTGTTCATGGCTTAATAATAATCAATTTCCCCCTTCTCTTAAATCCACAAATATTTCTTGGATACCTAAAGACAAAAAACTATGAAGGAATGGAGACCTATAACGTTGTGTAATATTTTGTATAAATTGCTCGCCAAAGTTCTCGCCAATAGGCTCAAGAATATTCTTCATAAGTTCATTTTTAATAATCAGTCGACATTTGTTCCTAGTCGTTCCACTCTTGACAACACTATGACTGCTATCTAAGAAGTTCATCGTATGAAAGTTAGCAAGCGTAGTAGAGAGAATAATGTTGCTCTTAAACTTGATATTAGCAAGGCCTATGATCGTATCGATTGGCTATACCTTAAGGAAATTATGTTAAAGATGGATTTAGTAATCAATGGCATAGGTGGATTTTGATGTGTGTTGAAACTGGTGACTATTATGTTATTGTGAATAATGATTCGGTAGGGCCTATTATTCCAGGAAGGAGTTTGAGGCAAGGTGGTCCTTTATCACCTTATCTTTTTATCTTGTGTGCAAAAGGACTCTCAACACTTATTCAGAAAGCTGAACGAGGAGGGATCTCCATGCCATATCTATAAGTACAAATGCTCCTACTATTTTTCACTTTTTGTTTGTCGATGATTGTTTCTTATTTCTATAAGTACAAATGCTCCTACTATTTTTCACTTTTTGTTTGTCGATGATTGTTTCTTATTTTTCAGGGTTGAAGAACGAGAAACGCAATATGAAGCATATTCTCAAAAGTTACGAGGCAGCCTATGGTCAAGCCATTAGCCTCAATAAATCCAAAGGCTTTTATTGTAGCAGCATTCCAACTCCCTTGAAGGAAGTAATCAATACTATTTTAGGAGTAAGAGTTGTTATGGGGCGAGTAAATGTCTTGGTTTACTGTCGATGGTTGGTTGAAGTAAAGGAAAAACCTTTGGTTTTATAAAAGACCGAATATGTCATAAAATTAATTTGTGGAGTAGTAAGTGTCTATCTAAGGCTGGTAGAGAGATAATGATCAAGTTAGAGGTAGTTACGACCATTGGTTTTGCACAATGCTTCCTATCATTCCACACTTCTTCTAGGCCTTTGTCAAGTTGTCTTGTTCGACATTGATAACATGCAAAATATAACACCCTAAACCCCGAATACAATAAATCATGCAATTAAATCAAATATTCGAAAGAGTTTAGATGTTACATCTTCAATTATCTCAAAACATGCATAATAAATATCTTTTCAAAAACTCGCAGCGGAAAAATCATCATTCATAAATGTCTCAACAACATATAACAAATGTCAACAACCATGTCTCAGGTCTCATAATACATCACCAACAATATCTCAAATCTTAGACATAAACAGACAATAAGTCTCAGCAATGATATAAATACATAGCATAAATGTAAAAGTCCCGACACTCCTAAATCAGAGCCATATCTAAGACTCCAAGCAAAAGGATAAAGAGGTAGCTCTAAAGCTAGTCCTCAAGCAACTCGCAAGCAATAAGAAATCAATCCTGCACGCCGTCTACCCATTCATACATACTCATCATTCATATAATCAAGTAAAAAGCATTCAAGGATTTCAAGCATAACATTTATACATACTCATCATTCCTATAATAATAACCTCATGTGAATATTATCATACTTCTATCATAGCATACCAAGTTTATTCATTTTCAAAATTAAGTAAATAAACTATTAATCAAGTCATCCAACGAAGAAGCTTTATTTCTCAAGTATACTAGCATAATCAAGCAACATATACAAGTTCACAATTCCACATAGACACAACATTCACCAAATTTTTCCAATGCACATAATCACCAAACCACATAGTCAAGCATGACATATTCCACCAATCTCCTGTGCATGCAATGTTCTAGCCACTTCTACATGCATGTGGTACCAAGTTTAGATTTAGGAGGTAATCTTACTGAGTTATCGATTAACGTAATAATCACCACCAATTACGTTCTTCACCAACTAACGTAATAATCACCACCAATTATGTTCTTCACCAAAGACTCAACATGACTATGAATGCATGGACTTTCACGTAAATACTCGACAATGCAAAAATCACCAACTCTATATTATACAATTTACACCATCATATAATCTACACCAATTTACCATTGCATTATCAAGCATTTACATCCATATAATCAACAAGTCATAATCAACAAAAGAGTCATAATCATACCATCATCAACAATTATCACCTCAAGGAAACAAATTTTTTCCACAAAGCACAATTCATATAATAGACGAACAAACAACCACATCATGATAACAAACATATTACACACTCATCAATCATTTATTCATTCGTGTTTCATCATATTATCATGAATACAAAACTATTTGCTAGTTATTCAATCATAAAATCTCATTTTGATAAAGTTCGACTATTTTAACAAAATGACCTATTTCAAATTTTTCTCAACAAAATTAAGATCCCAAGTTCTTACACATCATAAAAACATCCCTACATATCATCTAACATCTAGGTTACTCAATCGTAGCATTTTCATTTCACAAAGTTCCTCCGTTTCTCAAAATTCTCAAAGTCCATCTCATTTTCCTCATGTTTTGAAATCAATTTATTTTCTTAAAGTAAGCCATGTTAATCCAATCAAATAAGCTCAATTAAACTCTAATTAAATAGTTTTAGGTGTTTGGGACACCTAGGGTTGCATTTGGAACCTTAAAAGTACAGGAAAATGTCATTCCAGACCATTCAGCATGCGCACGATCGTGCAGTTTTGCTCCTAAAGACGCACGGTCCAGGAAGAAATGAACGGCCCGTGCACTTTTTGAAGCAAACTGTGTGTTTTGCATCAGACATCAAAACATCACGTTTCATTTTTTTGCACGAGGAAAGCTTCGATTTGAAGGTGAGAAAAACCACAAGAAGGGGGGG
>Ga0228710_1010827_pt1 | contig 12041 bp, 8 predicted proteins | sample MedpolnodulmetaG_FD_177995 | JGI IMG/M metagenome (GOLD analysis project Ga0228710, IMG submission 177995) | Root nodule microbial communities from Medicago polymorpha collected in Santa Monica, California, United States - pink nodules | ecosystem: Host-associated > Plants > Roots > Nodule...
TCTATTCTTCACGTGAAATCAATGAATTCAAGTGGTATCATGAGCCTTTACCTAGTGTGAAGTGTTCTTGATTTTGGGGAGAAAAACTAAGAATATGCTAATGCACTCTTATCATCAAAAATCCAACACATACACATTTTTAATTGGGGTTGAAAATAAAGAAATTGAGGTTGGAGATGAAGAAGAAAAAACAAAGGGAGAGGAATGAACTAAATTTACTTTTTTTTTTAATTTCATCACTCTGCAATTTTGCACTTTTGGTTTTGGTCCCTCCTTTCTAGCCACTCATCATCTCTCTTGACACATAAGCAAGCTTTTGCCAACTCGCACTTCGCCACGTGTGTCTCCGTCTGCCACCACAACGTTTTTGTAACGGGAGTTAACGGGAGGGACGAATTGCAAACGATTGGCAACTTACAAGGATGATTTTGAAACAAAAAAAGATACAGGGACGATTTGCAAAAACACGCGAAATTACAGGGACGTTTTGCATATTTAAGCCTTTTTTATTTAATTTTTGTATTTTTTTAATGAAATTGTTAGAAGTATGTAAAATATTCTAAAAAAATTATAATTTTTTAACAAAACACAAATTAAATAGAAATTTTTAACCGTAAAAAATATAAAAATTCATGTTTGTTAAAAATTTTAATTTTTTTTGGAGAGATTCTTATAATTTTGTGAATTTTTTTGCAAAATTTTATTCAAAAATATGAATTATACATATGAATTTACTCTAAATGAGGGACCAAAAATGAAGATAAAGAAGTTTTTAGAGACTAAAAGTTGAAGAAATTTTTTAGAAGTTAAAATGAAAAATTGATATATTTATAAAGACCAAAAACATATTTAACCCTAAACTCTATAATTTAAAACATGTTATATTTTGGATTATAGCATTCCAAGAATAAAAGAAATGAAGAAAAAAAAAACATAATTGACTACATAAATAAAAAATGAAACAAAAGGAAAAATGTCTAACTCAGTTGCTAAGTATATGCATAATATATGCAAGGTACGGGACGACACGGTGGAAAAGATGGCGGGAGCAATGTAGAAAAAGATATCTTGACTCTTGCACGCAACACATGCATGCGTGTGCATATCACAATTCACAAATCTGACTCTCAATTTGAAGATTACATGATCAGGTTGGTTCTTCTTCTTCTTCTTCAATATACTAGTTATTGCACATCTCAACTAAACCAACATTTTCATCTCAACATGCAATTCTACCTTCAAATTTTTCTCACTCTTCAAAACCCTTTTGAATCTACTAACTCCTTTTATTCAAATAATTTGGCTTATGTCTTTACGGTGAAAGCCCATTAACTGTTTGTTGAAATGTCTCTTCCAACTATACACTTCATAATTATGCTTACTTCTTCTATTGCACCGTAAATTCACTTTCTGAATTTGAATATTTCTATCTAAAGCGAAGAAAACCATTAAAAATGGCAGACATGGGCTCGGATAGAATTAGTTGCTTACCAGATCATATAATAGACCGTATTCTTTCACGCTTGTCAATCAAGGAAGCAGGGAGAACAAGTGTTTTATCTAACAATTGGAGAAAGAAATGGTCCACACAACCGGATCTTGTGTTCGATAAACAATGTGTATCTGCTGCAGTTTCCCAAGACCCTTCTGTTATCGAGAACAAGTTTGTGAGGACTATTGACCATGTACTTTTACTTCATTCTGGGCCAATCAACAAGTTTATGATCTCTGATTCCGATTGTGATCTCCTTGGTGTGAACTCTATGGCTGATATTGATCGGTGGATTCTTCATCTAACAAGTAGGTCTATTAAAAATTTTGAGCTGGACATTTGGTTCGAGCAACGCTATAAGATACCTTGGTGCTTATTCTCTTGTCAAAGTTTACATCATTTAAATTTGTATTGTTGTTCGCTTAAACCTCCAAAGATGTTTGAAGGCTTCAAGAACTTGAAAAGTCTTGAATTGCAACTAGTTACGGTGGCTCAAGATGCTTTTGAAAACTTGATATCTGGCTCCCCGTTGCTTGAAAAATTGGTTTTGACAGATGTTGATGGATTCACTCAAATTAATATTCATGCACCAAATATCAAGTATGTTCAAATCGGGGGTAATTTTGAGGGTATTAGCTTTGACAACACTTCCCAATTAGCTAAGGTGTTTGTTTATTTAAGTTCCTATTTGAACTCTGAAACCGGTCAAAGTATGTTACATGGATGCTCTAGCAACTTGCTAAAATTTTTCGAACATCTACCCAACATCCAGGACCTACTGATTACTTCCTATTTTATAAAGGTATACTGCTCAAGCATATGAATGTTGAATTTGACTGTATGAGTGACTCACCTAATGCTGTTTATGCATCCCCCATGCCCAACCCCCTACAATTTAATAATGAACCAAAATCACGAGTTGCAACTCTTGACCTGTAAGTATTAGAAACATTATATTCTGATTTAGAGTCACTCTTCTGTTTTGCTTCAGTATTTGGCTGCAGGTGTTGTGCCAGTAAAGCTTCCTACACCTTGTATTAATCTAACATCTCTTTCCATATGCCTAAACTTCAATGACTTGATGGATATTTCGGTTGTTCTTTGCTTGCTCAAAAGCTCACCTAATCTTCAATATTTCGGAATGTTTGTGAGTAATCCTTTACCTTGTCTTGTCTTGACTTTGCTTTGCTTTGCTTTCCTTTCTGATTTCTGGTTTTACTTGCACATTCTGTTTGTTTTAGTATTATGTATAGTTATTAAGCTCTAGATTTTGCATATCTTTTTTGCTTTAAGAGTTTGTCTAGTCTCTAGTCTTGGAAACAGAATTCAACACTAGTACGTGTGAGTTACAATTGTTAACAGAATTTATGAATATTCAAAAACGATGGCTTGGACTTGGTTACATTCGAAATTGGGTTGCTTCGAATTCTCAATAGCACAGTGGATGACAAATCTACTTGCATGTTTGTGAGTGATGGGGTCAATCAAGTGAATATCAACTGAGATAATACAGAAGGGGTGAGTGGAAACGTATAGTATGGTATCTGAGAATGTCTTTTCATCTGCTGTCATCTACTAGCATTGATGGGGTGGATGCAGGCTGGTGAGCCTATCCGAATTGGTGGTAAGAGAAAACAGTAGTGTGATGTATATTGTGTAGGCTTGGTGAAAGTATATGGAAATGGGTAGGGGTTAGATGAAGATGGCATATTGTATAGACTAAGTCTTGAGCATCTCAGTATATCTTGGTTGATGATGTACAAATTGATTTGTTTGGCAAAGGTGAGAATAATTCTATGATAGGAAACAAAGAGATATGATGGGTTTTGTAGGTTGTTTCTGGTAAGGCTGTGTTGGCAGCAGATGTAAAAAATTATCTGGGTAGGAGAATAGAGGGAATGTCAGTTCCTCTAATTTAAGGTATGACTGGATAAAGCAGATTTCGTTTCAACTAAGGAACAATGTTCTATGCTATAAACTATTTGGCCAATTAAGCACCAGGTGTAGATTGGAAATGTGCAAATTGTGGATGTAATGCATTGGAGATTTGATTATAGGAAGGTAGTGGCTACAAATTATTTTTTGACAAATGCTAACATGACACATGTTAGGAAACTTGATATAAAAATATTATTTTAAAATTTATACATTCAGTTTCTTAAAAGTTTAAATAATATATACTTTTTTAAAACAAATTTCTTCTTTTGAATTCCTTGACATGTTTCCTCAGAATTTTGATATGCTATATATCTCTCATATGCATATGACATTTTACCTCTGCTGAACCATGAATTTGTAACAATTGCATGTAGGCACGACTTGAGGAGAAGACTGACCTTTTAACACACACCTCCTATTGTTGGGAAGATATCTTTTCGGAGCCAGATATGCCCCTCAAATTGCAACTTGTGGTGATACAAGACATCTCTGGTACCAAATCTGAATTAGATTTTATCAGATTTCTACTTCTCTATTCACCCGTGCTTGAAACGATGACTGTGGAGCCTGTTGAAAACGTCAAACCGGAGTTGATAACAGAACTAATTCGGTTCAGGAGAGCGTCCGGACAAGCTGAAGTTATTTACAGTGCAGAGGATTCTTGATAATGTTTCTTATTCACCTCAAATTTTCCTTATGAATTTGATTCCCTTTTCTAATTTTCTTTGTTCTAATGCTCCAATGCACGTGCAACCAATTATGAAATATTAGACGTTTTATGAGAGTTTTTTTTATATAATTGTTAGAATATTTGGGATGTGTTATTGCAGACCCTTCCATAGTCAAATTCTTTTTTTTTCTTTCTTGGTTACTACTGAATACTGATTTCCATTTGCTTCTATATGATTGATACACAATGGCCCACAACTTTTATCTCCTGCTTCACAACATAAATGCAATAGTTTTGTCCTTAACAAAAGTAAAAGCAAATGCTTATAGTACAAAGTTATTAATCACCAAAGAGAGAATCAAAATTGACCCAAATATATGGTTCAACACCTATCTAGCTCTGCTGAATTTGTACTTCAAAGAAATATTGACCCCCTCACCCAAAATTATAAGAGCATCTCATTCCAACTGTTATTTGTGTTTTTAAGTGGATTCATTTTATACAATATCACTTATCTTTATTTCAATTTTTTTTTTAGGAAATAAATTCATTGCTTTTCATTAGCTATCAAATCACGGATACATGACGGTATATCATCATAAACGTGGGAGCTAGCATGAGATGGGCTACCCTAGCTAATTCGTGAGCGACCCCATTGGCTTGCCTCCTATTGAACTCGACATGAGAGTTCTGAAAATTACAACCAAACAACTGCCTACAAGCCTGAATAATACAACCTAGTTCACTACTATCAACTAGGTTTGAATTAAAACGATCAACAACAGACTTGGAATCCAAAACAAAATTAACATGGTTATTAGAGGAAAGCATTGAAGAGAAGCATAGGCAAATACATAATGAGAATAATATAAAAGTTACTTAGCGCGCAAGTTACATCTTTAGCATTTGTAATTTCACTTTCATTTACATTTCATTTGTGTTGCATGTAGTTAGTTAGAAGATTCAGCTTCTATATAAGGCTAACACTGTAACCGTTTTCATGTATCAATCAATAAATTCTCTTTCTACTTTTCCAATGCTTGAAGCTTTATCCATGGCGGTTTTGTTCTTAGATGGTATCAGAGCAAGATTATCTTGCTCTGCATCCGCACAATGAAGATTGAACACTGTTTTTGTTCATCTCTTTCTTCTGTTCTTTTTCTTCGATTTCATCAATTCTTTTTCATTTCATTTTGATTACTCTGTTCTTTCTTGAGATTTACTCTCTTGTTTTTCTTCGTTTCTGTGATTTTCTCTCTCAATTTTCCAATTGAATTCTTGTTACACTATGGTGAGAAACAACAATAACAATCAGGATCAAAGTCTTGATCCTTACTTTGTTCATCCTTCAGAGAACTCTTCAACAGTTACGGTTACGCCGCAATTAACTGGGGAAAATTATCATTCGTGGTCCATGAAGATGCGAAGAGATCTTGCTATGAAGAACAAGTTCAAGTTTGTTGATGGATCTATACCTATACCGGAAGAAGATGATCTGAATTACGCAGCTTGGGAACGGTGCAATAATCTTGTCCATACTTGGATAATCAATTCTATTTCACCTTCAATTGCACAAAGTGTAGTGTTTATAGACAATGTTGTTGATATCTGGAATGATCTTAAAGATAGATTCATGAGAGGAGATAGCATTCAAGTTTCTCAGTTGCAGGAAGAATCAATTAATTGTAAACAGGGAAGCAAGAAAGTTACTGAGTTTTTCACTGATTTGAGAGGTTTATGGGAGGAATTGGATCAATACAGGCCTATGCCTCAATGCACGTGTCCAATTCAGTGTACTTGTTTGGCTATGAGAAATAACAAAAGCTTTAGAGCAGAAGATAGAATCATCAAGTTTTTGATGGGTTTAAATGAAGATTATCAAGTTTCTGATCTTGTCAATGCCATGGATGGTCAGAGACAATTTGGAAGAGGTAGAGGAAATGGTTTTCAAGGAAGAGGAAGAGGAAATCTCAGAGTGTGTAGTTTATGTAATAGAACTAATCACACTGTGGAAACCTGTTATAAGAAACATGGTTACCCTCTTAATTGGGGAAGAGGAGAAGGAAATTCTTTTGCTAATGCTAACCTTGTAGAGTGTGAAGATACTGAGGTCAACAGAAGCACTTCCATCGGGAAAAATGATGAAAATGGAATGATGTTAACTAAAGATCAGTATCAAAATCTGATAGCATTGTTGGAAAGAAGTAATGTTGGAGCTAAAGGCTCAACAAATGTGATGAAGGCTAGCAGTTCAGTTGCTAACGTTGGAGGTAAACTCTTTATCAATAATGCTAGTTGCAAATTTGATGACACTAGCTAGATAGTTGACACATGTGCTACACATCACACTTGTCATGATTTGAGTTGGTTTACAACTTGCAATGAAATTAACCCTATTAGTGTTACTTTACCTAATAAGAACATTGTGGAGGCTTGTTACAAAGGAAATGTGAGGTTATCTGATACTTTACACATTTGCAATGTGTTATACTTGCCAGAATTTGCTAATAATCTCATATTTGTCTCAAAACTATGCAAAGAACAAGATTGCATTGTGAATTTTGAGGCTAATCAGCGTGTTATAAAGGAAAATAAGGATATGAGGAGGATTGGTTTGGCTGAAGAAGTGGATGGACTCTATTACTTGAAGGCTAAGAAGGAAACACAGAAACTAGCCAAAATTTCAAGTATTTATGTTTCTAATAATAAGTCTAGTAGTATAGTACCTCCTGGAATTTTATGGCATCTTAGGCTTGGGCATCTATCTCATGATAGAATGCAGTGCATGAATAAAATGTACAGTTACATTTCAGTTAGTACTTGTGTAGCTTGTGATGTTTGTCAAATGTCAAGACAAAAGAAATTACCTTTTAATCTTTGTCAGAATAATGCACATAACATGTTTGATCTTGTGCATGTTGATATTTGGGGTCCATTGTCTACTGATTCTATTCATGGTTTTAGATATTTCTTAACCATTTTGGATGATTATAGTATACTTGTTTGGGTTGTTATGATGAAATCCAAATCAGAAGCTTCAATAAAGGTTAAAAGTTTTGTCTATATGGTGGAAAACCAGTTTGAGAAGAAAGTTAAATCCATTAGGAGTGATAATGGACCTGAGTTTCTCCTAAAGGAATTTTATGTTGAGAAAGGTATTTTACATCAAAGGAGTTGTGTGTATACACCACAACAAAATTGAAGAGTTGAAAGAAGACATCAACACATATTGAACATTAGTAGAGCTTTAATGTTTCAGTCAAAATTACCTAAGAAGTTTTGGTTTTATGCAGTGTTGCACTCTGTGTATCTTTTGAATAGAATACCAACAAAACTTTTGCAAAATAAGTCATCTTATGAAATTTTATACGGTCATGCTCCTGATTTGAGTAAGCTTAAGGTGTTTGGCTGCTTGAGCTATGCTTCTACTTTACCAGTTAACAGGCATACGTTTGATCCTAGAGCAAATAAGTGTGCTTTTCTAGGTTATAAATCAGGAATGAAAGGCTATATTTTGGTTGATGTTCACAATTCTGAAATTTTGGTCTCTAGAAATGTGAAGTTCTTTGATTTAGAGTTCCCATTTCATTCTCTATCTCTAAATCCTCTTCCAAACACTCACATTTACATAGACAGCAATTGTGACTTGTCTGGTAAGTTACCTGTTGATACAGAAGCTACTATTCAAAATACTCCTTTCTCTGAGGATATTTTTGTTAATGACATTGTTACTAATGATATTGAACATCTGAATAATGATGTTGAAGATGTTCAATCCTTACCTCTTAGAAAATCTCAGAGAGTCAGTAAAACCCCATCACACTTGCAAGACTATATTTGTCACTCTATTGCTTATCCTATGACAAATTATGTGTGTTACTCTAACCTTGCACCACAACATCAAGTTTATGCTCTCTCCATCTCACATGATGTTGAACCTTCCACTTTTCATCAAGCCAGTCAAGACTCCAGATGGTTAACTGCTATGCAGACTAAAATTGAGGCACTCAATGCTAATCATACTTGGGAGTTTGTGAAGTTACCTTCTAATGTTGTGGCTATTGGAAGTAAATGGGTGTATAAAATTAAAAGACATGCTGATGGGAGTATTGAAAGGTTCAAGGCAAGACTTGTGGCACAAGGTTATACCCAAACTGAAGGTTTAGATTACTTTGAAACATTTTCACCTGTTGCAAAGTTGTCTACTATTAGAGTACTCTTATCTCTTGTATCCATTCATGGTTGGCACCTTCACCAACTGGATGTAAATAATGCATTTCTTCATGGTGATTTGAATGAAGTTGTATACATGAAGGTGCCTCAAGGAGTTTCTTCTCCCAAATCAAGACAGGTTTGTAAGCTTCTTAAGTCTCTATATGGCCTTAAGCAAGCTAAAAGACAGTGGTTTGAGAAGCTCACTCAATTTCTCTATGCACATGGTTTTGTACAAGCTACTTCAAATCACAATTTGTTCACTAAATCCACTACTTCCTCTTTTACTGCACTTCTAGTGTATGTAGATGAAATTATTCTTGATGGTACCTCTCTTACTGTTTTTGATGAATTAAAGCTTGCTCTACATCAAACCTTTAAAATCAAAAACCTTGGACAACTCAAATTCTTCCTTGGTCTTGAAGTGGCACATTCCTCTAAAGGTATCACATTGTGTTAGAGGAAATATTGTCTGGAACTTTTGGAGAATGCTAAGCTCACTAGTTGTAAACCTATCAGCACTCCTCTTGACCCTACTTCACGTTTACATCAAGATGGAGGTTTTCTTCATCTGGATGTTTCTGCTTATAGAAGGTTAGTAGGAAGATTATTGTATCTTACTACTACCAGACCTGATATTGCTTATGCCACACAATCATTGAGTCAGTTTATGGCTTCACCCACTGCTATTCATCATCAAGCTGCTCTTAGAGTTCTCAGATACCTCAAGAGATCACCAGGTCGTGGCTTGTTTTTCCCTCAATCATCTAATTTACAGTTGTTTGGTTTTAGTGATGCTGATTGGGGAGGGTGCATAGATACCAGAAAATCTATTTTTGGATATTGTTTCTTCATTGGGAAATCCCTTGTGTCATGGAAATCAAAGAAACAAAATATTGTATCATGTTCTTCTATTGAAGCAAAATATAGGGCGTTGGCCTCAACAACACGCGAACTGTAGTGGATGTGTTTTCTCCTTCATGACTTGCAGCAATCACCATCTCGTTTGTGACAATCAGAGTGTTTTGCACATTTCAGCTAACCATGTGTTTCATGAGCGTACCAAGCACCTAGATACTGGTTGCCACCTTGTTCGTGAGAAGATACAAGCTGGGGTTATGAAACTACTACCCATTTCTTCACACAATCAAACTGCAGATGGGTTTATCAAAGCTTCAGGACCTCACCAATTCTATGAGTGTATCAACAAGCGAGGCATGATTGACATTTACCAACCTCCATCTTGTGGGGGTTATTAGAGGAAAGCATTGAAGAGAAACATAGGCAAATACATAATGAGAATAATATAGAAGTTACTTAGCGCGCAAGTTACATCTTTAGCATTTGTAATTTCACTTTCATTTACATTTCATTTGTGTTGCATGTAGTTAGTTAGAAGAATCAACTTCTATATAAAGCTAACACTGTAACCGTTTTCATGTATCAATCAATAAATTCTCTTTCTACTTTTCCATAGCTTGAAGCTTTATCCATGGCGGTTTTGTTCTTAGAATGGTCATAGTGAAGATCTTTATTTCAATTTAAATACTAATTAATAAAATCCTAAATCTTTCTACGACAAAATTATTATGAAATGTGTTCACTAGCTAGATTTTACATCCTAATACTTTTAACAATAACTAGTTATGTTGTCAAAAAAAAAACAATAACTCGTTATGTATGAATTTGTATTATGTATCAATGAGTTGAAACTATTTATATTACTCTAACAATGTGCGCGCACGGGTCTGATGAGCCAGAATAATTTGATATACAATAAAATGAAATATGTTGGAATGTAAATTAGAAAGTCATAATACATAAACAAGATCAAATCTGTACAATATAATTAATACTAAGAAGAATTTATATATTGATCTCATAATGCTAATTTGATGTAAATAAGTTCACGTGTATATTATAACAACTCATATATAAATAAGTAATCACCAGGGCCGGTTATAAAAATAAAAGTAGGCCCTTAATAAAATAAAAACATAATTTTTTTTAAAGAGCAATTATCAATTTAAATTGAAAATAAGATCCATAAAGATAAAAAAAAAAAAGTCATTATTGTAACTAACACATAAAAAACCAATATTCTAATCAATATTATAAAAATACAACTTCAAATGAATATCTTTATCAATTTTCTAAGTTGTTCTTGCAGGTGAAATAGAGGACCTGATAAAAAGTGAGATTGAGGAGTACCATGGTTTAACAGAGGATTTGTTCTCATTGTCTCAGACTCATTCTAGTATATGTTGGCAGCAATCTCATACACAATGGTTGCGGGAAGGTGATGCTAACTCTAAATTCTTTCATGGCATCATGTCTAGTCGTTGAAGAGGTAATGTAGTGTTCTGTTTTCTTGTGGACGGTGTTCTGATTAAGGGGGTCGACAATGTTCGCATGGCTGTTTTTTCACATTTTTCTACTCATTTCCAATCTCGTACTATGGAGCGTCCTAGCATGGAAGCACTTCATTTTCCTTCGCTGTCCTATAGTGAGGGTACAGGGTTAGTTAAACCTTTTTCTGTTGAGGAAGTCAAGGCTGCGGTGTGGGATTGCGATAATTATAAATGTTCAGGCCCTGATGGAATCACCTTTGGTTTCATTAAGGACTTTTGGGATTTACCACAAGTTGATGTCATGCGGTTTCTTGTGGAATTTCATAGGAATAAAAGGTTGTCAAAAGGAATAAATAGTACGTTCATTTCCCTTATTCCTAAGGCTGAGAGCCCTCAACGTCTGAATGATTTCCGTCCAATCTCTTTGGTGGGAAGTATGTACAAGATTCTCGCGAAGGTCCTTGCCAATCGTCTTCGTTCTATAATTGGGTCGGTTATCTCAGATTCTCAGTCTGCACTTGTGAAAGGTCGTCAAATTCTGGATGGTATTTTGGTGGCAAATGAGGTTGTGGATGACGCCAGAAAACATAAAAAGGAATTGTTGCTTTTCAAGGTAGATTTTGAGAAAGCGTATGACTCTATAAATTGGGGATATTTAGATGAGGTGATGCACAAGATGGGGTTTCTAGTGTTGTGGAGGAAGTGGATAAAAGAGTGCATAGGTACGGCCACTGCTTCTGTTTTGGTTAATGGGTCCCCAACGGACGAGTTTCATATGGAGAGGGGTCTACGTCAAGGAGACCAACTTTCCCCTTTTCTTTTTCTTCTGGCTGCAGAGGGGTTCAACATTTTGATGAAGTATATGGTTGATAATCACTTATTTCACGATTATAAGGTGGGTGCTGGTACTACTACGGTTGTCTCACATTTACAATTTGCGGATGATACGTTAATTTTGGCTGAGAAATCTTGGGCCAATGTTCGGGCTATGTGTGTTGTGCTTATTTTGTTTGAAGTTATTTCTGGTTTAAAGGTTAATTTCACAAAGAGTTAGTTGGTTGGTGTTAATGTACAACAATCCTGGCTATCTGAGGCTGCACTAGTTATGAGTTGTAGGGTTGGAAGTCTCCCTTTTGTGTATTTGGGGCTACCTATCGGTGGTAATGCACGTCTGTTGTCGTTTTGGGAACCGTTGATCCATCGCATTAAATCTAGACCGTCAGGGTGGAAGTCCAAGCATTTATCTTTCGGTGGTCGCTTGGTTCTGCTGAAGTCTGTCCTGTCCTTTATGCCTGTTTATGCTCTTTCTTTTTTCAAGGCTCCTTCAGGTATCGTCTCCTCTATTGAATCTATTTTAAAAAAAAAAAAAAATGGGGGG
>Ga0228710_1010829_pt1 | contig 12040 bp, 9 predicted proteins | sample MedpolnodulmetaG_FD_177995 | JGI IMG/M metagenome (GOLD analysis project Ga0228710, IMG submission 177995) | Root nodule microbial communities from Medicago polymorpha collected in Santa Monica, California, United States - pink nodules | ecosystem: Host-associated > Plants > Roots > Nodule...
ATTTTTAATTTTTCATGTAACCAATGTTGTAGGAAGTTATTCCCAGAGTATTGTGATATTAAAACAAGTATTACTTTCATATATTCTATTCTTCATGTTCCCAAAACATTCCACTTGTATTTGCTGAACTGCTTTAATTTGCTAAACTGTTGTAATTTCATGAACTGCTATATATGCAGGAACAATTGCAAGCTGAAATGCAAACCACTCAATTTGAGAAGGAAGCATTTGTCAAAGTGTTCGGAGGACATGCTGGATATGTCCGTTCTATGGGACTTGGGATAACACCATCTCAAATCTCTACACACTCTAGCTACTAGAACCTAGATATAGAATTTAGATATGTACTTTATCTTTTGTTTTGGTTGTTACTCTTGAAAGAATTATATCTATGGGATTTAGATATTTTTAGTTATATATTTATGTATTTTAAGTATTTATTAATATTCTTTCAAAAAAAAGTATTTATTAATATATTTATTTAAATTGTCAACAAAAATTGCCCCATTCATTTTTATTTTTATTTTAAAAATTTAAACATTTGCGACTGTTGTGAGGGGGTCGCAAGCCCATTTAATTTAGTTTAAAGTGCCTACTTTGCGACAGTTCTGAGGGGTCGCACATATAGTATTGCAACTGTTAGGAACTGTTGCAACAGCCTTTGCGACGGTTGGTGCGGCTGTTCTATGAAGGGTCGCAAAAGACAGTTGCGACCCCAACATCCGCGCATGTTGGGGAATAGTCGCAAATGTACATTTGCGACCCTTCTAACAGTCACAATCAACTATTTTAAAAGTCGCAAAATGCAGTTTTTCTTGTAGTGAGTCGTCATTTTATTCGTTTTTTTTGGGTAAAACCCGCGTTTTTAGCCCAAACCCAGTTGAAAATCTCCACTATAAATACTAGCCTTCCTCATTCAAAATTTCTCGTTCAGAACTGGAGATGTTCAAGAGGAAGACTACTTTGGAGCTTCATGAGAGAATCTATCTTCTCCTTGATTTTCTAGGGTATATTTTTATCTTTAGCATTTTTTTTTAGTTACTATGTGTAACTAAATCTTTTTAAGTTAGAGTTCTAAGATGAACCTCTGTATATTTTTGTTGGATATTTATTTAATATAATATGTTGTTTATTTATTTATTTATTCATTTGTTCGCTATTAAGTTTTATTAGACTATAGTCTTTATTTCTATGAGAGGTGCAACCCTAGATTCGGTACTTAGTTGTGACATGGCTTAATATTACTATCACTAACCGGATGCTTATATCTTGATATTTATATCCCTTTACTGATAACTATTTGTCTAGGAAGTAGGTGATTATTAATTAGCGAAAGAAACTCATAGGAATTGTTGACCCTAGACGTAGGTACTTAGTGGATGATACCCATTGGGTCGTGTGGTGCATTAACGAAGCTAGGAAGTAACTGGTTAGTAATTAGGGAAACAAGCACCTAGCTGTCCGACTTAAAGCTATAACCTAATAGAACCATTCTCTTGAAACCCTTTGTAAGGTAGACATAGATTAGGGCTGCCTGTTTGTAGAACTACTAAGTAAGCGTAGAAAGAGTGTGCTATGAGTATCCTAAGATTCATAGATGGGAAGACCTAAGGGAACCTTGGCCTTCGTTGCCCTGGGAAACACTGGAAAGCCAATTTAAGTTTATGTTTCAATTACCATTAATTTAACAAGACCCCGCACGTAAGGATCACCGTGCGATCAGCATGTGCAGTTAGCCATCAGAGGGAAATGCCTAATTAGGTACCCATTGGATGATGCCCATTGGGTCAGGTGGTGCCCTACCTATTTAGGAAACTCCCAACGGCCTCATCACTTGTATAGTCTACCTAAGATAAATAAAAGCGATATATTTATTATTTATTATAGAGGGGATTCAAAGAATCCTAAACGCTGCTTTACTTTCTACAACCAAAACAGGTATATTCACTCTGTTGCAAATAGATAAAAATTGCAACCTATCTTTTATACCGTCAAATTTACAAAAATAAGTAATAAGAATTGTTCGGACGAAACAACAATCCCTGTGAATACGGTACTCTACTTATCACTTTATTGCTTGGTGAAAACGACTGGTACACTTGCCATAACCGCATAAACAGTCCATCATCCCGCTGAAGAGAAAATTGCAGATATTTTTACAAAGCCGTTGAAGATTGAATTATTTTACAAATTGAATAAGATGCTTGGAATGACAAATTTGGAAGCTTGATTTAAGGGAGGAAAATGTTAGAAAATTAAATCAAGCTAAGAAAGAAATACAAGTAACCACCTAATGAAGAGATAAGATTGGCACTTAGGTTGCAAAGTTTGACTTGACCTCTATTACTTAGCTATTAAGGATTATGCTTATGAGATATTATTAGCTTTACTTGGTTATTAAGTTACTTTGTTATTAAGTTTTTTACTTAGCCATTAAGAGTAAAGTAGTGAGATTGGTTTACATGAATTTCAATCGAACTTAGATCTTCTACAACACATACACAGTGGAACAAGTGTGAAGATCCTTAAATTTACTGTGCAGAATATTCTCTATAGATCTAAGGTTTCTCACAGCGGCTACATCATTTAGGTGTCATAGAAGATCTTTTTCAACTTCGACCAATAGAAGAATATTTTAAAAATAAAAGTTTGTCCGAGATTATTTTGTCAGCATTTCTCAAATAGCTATAATAGATATTTCCCTTTTGTACGTGGTTGCACTTTGTCTCCCATGGCTTCTTGATTTTTCTTTTCTCTTCTTAAGTTGTTGTTTCGTATCTCATATGTAGTCGTTTTATTTTGTGTTATTTGGCCTTCGAATACGGAATGTATTTTACTGGAGTTGTTAAAGCTTAATTAGCTTGTATTACATTTGTTTACTTGTGTAGCAAGTAACTGCTTCAAACTAAATTCCTCTAAACAGTTGTAAATGAACTCAGTTAGTTAGATAGGTTAGTTATAGTTTGTTAGTAACTATAGTTGAGTTAGAGTAGTTATTTACACTCTATATAAAGCTATAGTGTTTCATTGTAATAGTTAGATTTTGTGAATAATAAAAATTCCTTTCTCTCTTTTCATTCTCTTTTCTAAAGCTTTGCATATTGAAAGCTTAGTTTCATTTTCATGGAGCTTTGCATATTCCTTTCTCTCTTTTCATTGTCTTTTATAGTGGCGACTGGTATCTCATCTCCAGTTTCTTTGTCTTCTTTTGTTGTGTTTGTAATCAATTTCCTTCTTCAATTATGTGTTTATGTTTTCATGTGATTTTTATCACTTGGTTTCTTGTTAGAATCACGTTTCTTTTCTAACAATTTTTTCTTCTTCTCTTCTTTCTTGAGCCACCATGTCTGTTGCAAGTTCTTCAGAAAATGTTAATGGTGGATATGCTATTCCTACTCCCAAGAATAAATGCTATCAAGCTAATACTTTAAGCCCATATTTCATGCATCCAAATGAAAATCCAAGTGTTGTTCTTGTTACCCCTTTGTTATATGGTAATAATTACCATTCTTGGTCGCGTGCAATGCAAGTTGCATTGAATTCCAAACACAAGCTTCACTTCATAAATGGTGCACTTCCAAGACCCAGTGATGAAAATCATGATTCTATAGCCTCAGATATGTGAAACATTATGATTATGTCATGGTAAAGCAACTTTGGTACTGAGCCTGAAATTTCTCAGAGCATCCTATAGATGGAATCTGCACTTGAAATATGGAAAGAAATCAAGAAAAGGTTTTATCAAGGTGACATCTTTCTCATTTTAGATCTTCAGGAAGAAATCTACACTTCGAAACAAGGTGAAAATTCTATCTCTTCTTACTATACTAAGATGAAGAAGCTATGATAAGAATTAGATAACTTCAAATTTATTCCCACTAGTAATTATGTAGAAAATTGCAAATCTATAGCCAAGATGCGTGAGTATAAAGATTATGATCAGGTTATTTATGGACGAAATTGGTAAGTGCACCAAATCGTAGCATTTAATAAAGTAGTAAGTATGTCATTCTCGACAACGATTGTCGTTCAACTCGGTAATTAGAAAAAACTTATTAGAAAGAAAATAGAAAAGATTTGTAAAAGGGATTTGCAAGGTTTAATTGTCCTGCCCAATGCAAGACTAGGATTGTGTGATTCAGATGTGTAACGGTGATTAGGGAATCCTTGAATCCCCACTTCCTTCTTTGTTGGATCAATTCAAAGTACCTATTAATTAAGACATGAGAATTACATAAGCAATGGTTTACTATAAAAAGAATATTTCTACAGATGTCAGATTGTTCATAACCTCCATAACTCAATTATGAAAGCCATGAACATGTCCTTTGACGGAAATACCCAAGTGGTCCCTAATGAATTAAAGACACTTGAACAAAAGTCATATGTAACAATTCGGTTAATGCGCAAGAATTAGTTTATGAACCCTAACCTTGTTTGCAAAAGATTAAAACAACAGAACATATGAAAAGCCGATATAATTCAAATCATAATTAGCTCGGTAAAGCAACATTTATGTGGTGTCTACTTTTGATTTAAGAAACTGGTTTCTAAACTCCATTAAATATTACAGAAACATGTGCTAAAGTGAACATAGTTAAAATTGTGGCGTTTCCAAAAAAAAAGAATAGAAAACCCTAGGTTTCATACGTAAATTGACAATAATGAAGAAATAAGAAATTAGTACTGACATGAAGGGAGAAAGAACTTCAGGTTGTTAATCCTACAAATCTTCTACCGACCAGTTTTCAAGATTACTGATACAAACTCTCAATTGAAAAAGTATTACGATCAGACAAGTAAAAATTAAATTGGACACAAGAAAAGCATAACTGAATGAAAACTTTATTAATTGAATCCAAAAAATAAGAAGGGGTTCATATTAGAACCCTAATCATAGAGGTATAGTTTCCCATGGCAACATACATCATAAGAAAACAATAGAAAAAATACCCTAGAAAGAATAAATGGAGGAAGAATTTCGCCTTGAATCTCTGATGCTTGACTCTTGGTCTGAACCGTCAATGTTTCAGAATGAATAAAATAGTGTTCAAGGGTCTCTATTTATAGCATTAGCTTACTTAAGGGTTAAGGGAAGAAAATTGGGCTTTATCCGCCGATCTATCTAGGAAAACAAGCAAAAAGTGGATTTTGATCGGTACCAGGCGTATGACGCCTATGAAAGCCCCTTTTTCGATCATTTCCAGTCTGAAATAGGTCTCGATGTAAACATGAAAGTTATAGATATGGATGTTAGATTTCATATGCCTTTGGTTTAACTACTTTTAGATTTCTAGAACTTGAGTTATAATCAAAATTCTACACATAGGTATTGTTGTGTTTTCTTGCATTTTTGTCCCGTTTTCGATGGTTCTTCCTGTAACGCCCTATTTATTCTTTAATTATTTTTGGTTGAGTTTAGAGTCTTTTATATGACTTATATGACTTATGTTGATTTATGATTGATTTATGTTGATTTATGACGTGTTGTGGTGTTTTAATATTTTATTAAGTGGCTTTATATTATTATTTAGTAGAATATGTTGGAATATTAGAATATATATATTTGAGGGGCTGGTTTGGATTTAGTTAGAAAATACGTGGATTTAGTTGGAAAATATGTTGAGGGTGTGAGATATAAAAGCTAAGAGCCAGACACATTAGGGTACAAGCTTTTGGAGAAAAAGAGGAGAACCTAGAGAAAGCAGAACTTGTTCCTCAGAGTCTGCTGAAAACAGAGTCTGATATCTTGAAGTCAAAGGCTCAGAAGAACAAAACAGTTGTTGCTTCTTGGAAAACCAAAACCAAATGGTGTTAAACCTAAGGTATTAGTTAACTAGAAGCAGTCAAGCTCACAACACAAGGTACAAGAAGTGAACAGTAAACCTTCCAGTACTAACCCCTAAAAACCCATAAAGCAATGGGTACCTAAATCTAAAATTGTCAATGCTGCAGATATGCCTAAGGGCAAAAGAAAAGCACAAGTCATGGTACCTAGACAGTGGATGCTCAAGGCACACGACAAGAGAGAAATCTATGTTCGTCACCCTCGCAATGAAGGAAGGAGGAAATGTGAAGTTTGGAGGCAACCAATCTGGCAAGATCATTGGTACAAGAACTATTGGTAACGCGTCTATCTCAATTACTAATGTGTGGCTGGTAGATGGTCTTAAACATAACCTTTTGAGTATCAGTCAGTTTTGTGACAATGGTTATGATGTGTTGTTTGATAAGACCAGCTGCGCAGTAGTTAACAAAGATGATAACTCCATCATTTTTAAAGGAAAGAGGATGGACAATGTCTACAAAATTAACTTCTCTGAACTGGTTGATCAGAAGGTAGTTTGCCTTCTATCAGTGGATGATAAGAAATAGGTATGACACAAAAGGTTGGGACATGCTAACTGGAGGTTAATCTCTAAGCTTAGTAAGTCACAACTTGTTAAGGGCCTACCTGATATTGACTATCATTCAGATGCACTCTGTGGTGCATGGCAAAAAGGGAAGATTGTTAAAACATCTTTTAAAGGAAAAGACATTGTTTCCACCTCCAGACCTTTAGAATTACTCCATATTGATTTATTTGGACTAGTTACAACTGAATCTTTATATGGAAGTAAATATGGACTAGTCATTCCTTGTATCAACAATTATAATCCATAACCTTACCTACCAATCATTACAACCCTTGGTGATTAACAATCTATCCAATAACCTTGACAACTTATTCTATTTTTAATCTTTGTTTCTTTCTTTTTCTTTTTTTTTTCTTTTTCAAATTTACAAACTTTGAAAATTCTAAAATTTGTACAATTCAATGTTGTCAGGTTACTTTAACAATTCACCATTATTCTTGACATCATACACCTCCCTTTCTCCCCAACTTAAACGCAACAAAACTCTAATTGAATGTTCCCCTATCCAAAGGCAAGGGACAAAGTACAACAAGGTTAGGGGTTCAACAAAGTAAAATATCGAAGTCCTACAATGAGTCAAACATGAACTGAATTTTTGAAAGATTTTGGGCAATTTCAATAAGCATTGCGCTTATGAATATTGACAGATCATGTTTGAGGACTCGATTCATTTGGCTCAGATTGGGGTATCAAATACTCACTCTTCTCATGGGTAGGCTTTATGTGGTGAAGTGTCTCACTCAATTTCAAAAAGTGCCTTGATCCTTTCCATGCTTTCATACAATTCAAAACAATTATTGGATTTAACATAACAAAAACGAGTTAAACAATGATTGTCAGTCTCCAGCATATAGTACAATAGTTTGAAGCTACCTCACTTTTAGGCTAAGTACTAAGTGGTTCCATAGTAAACATGTTTATGAGAATAACTAAATGAGATACATTTTGTGCAAAGTACAAATTTCAAATTCTAGTGAGGACCTAGAAAAACGGGAAACCAATACCTTGGCTTTGCGCTTTCTCATAATTCAAATCATTATCACACACCTGAGTTTGCTCATTATTTGGCTCTCTCGAGCACTTCAACTTTGATGTTCATGAGCATTTCTTTTCTTTTTGAGAGACACAAGCAAGATTAAACAAAAAATTTCATCCAAAGCATATTAATTAAAAACAAACAACAAGCTAAGTTATTAAAACCAAGATAAATATAACCGAAAGCGATGAAAACAAAGTACTGAGCACTTCAAACTGTGCTCCAAAAAGTACAAGAACTAAAAGCAATTAAATTGTTCCAAATTTAAAGCAAAAACACAAACTAACTAGCAATAAGTCAACTGATAAAATCATAAGCATAAATGCATCACTAAAAACACAAGTTGTGATCACTGGTCTGCGTCATCCTTTTCCATCTCATCACCCTCCTCTACACCATGGTGCTTACCCCCTCCATAGAAAGTTGGCCTGTCCCCAGGCCACATGCAAGACTCCAAATATGACTCAGGTGTCAACATCTGGTATGCGGGGTCTAGGCGAGCATCATAAAGAGACTGATAGATGCCGCGGTGGCTCCTGAAAAGTGCAACGTTCTGGTCCATTATGAAATGATCCCGCTGTTCTTGTCTCTGATATCTCTGCTCCTGCCTCAGATCTCTCTGCTCCTGCTGAGCAAAATAAGTAGAAAATGAAGAGAAATCAAATGACCCTGGTTGCTGATATGGTTCCTACTGAGGGAACTCCTGGTGAGGAATATCTGACTCTGGTATCTCAGGCTCTGGGTGCGGGATACTAGAGGCTGGGCCTGAGAGTCTCTCTGCCACTATCTTTGCAAGACCCTTAAGAAATTTGTCATCAATAGGTCCCACAATAGTCTCATTAAAGGGTCCTGCAATCTGCACACCTTGGCTTTGGACCAATTCCATGATGAATCCAGGAAATGACAGTTTGGTTGCCTTATGTGTCAGACCACTCAAGGCCACATGCTTCAATTCTCTGGAAATGATACTGGCAACATCAACCTCCCCTCCTCTACAGATATGCCAGATAAGAGGGGTGACAGCTTTTGGTGTGGTGGAGACATGACTCTTGAGCCACACATTGTGAACCAAGAATTTGAAAATGAATGATGCTTCAAGAGTCATATCGGCATAACTGGCCGTGGTGGATTCATCTCCTTTTCCCTTTTTATAACACTTACTCGGCAACAAGATGTCTCTCACAATCTTGGCATGATCCCAATCATTATCCTCCTCATTTATGCCATACTCGCAAAGGGTAGGGACAGTTGGGTCCTCGGATGGTGGCAAAGTGAGAGGTTCCGCAAGATAGACATTGATGGTGTCTCGGTCAAAATGAATGGTCTTTCCTCTCAAAAACGTTGTGTACGAGAACTGGGCATCCATGTCCTTTTTATCACAATCGGGCATAACATTTGCATAAAACTCTTTGACTATGTCCGAATCAATCTGTGTGGGTGGACTTAAGAGCTTGTGCCACTTCCTATCGGTTAACATCTTAAGGAGGTTGGCATATGGTCCCGAGGGGTCAATGCGAAATACTTTGTCATGCCAAGTCCCTTTAATTAACTTTAGGAACCTATCAAAGTGTTTGCTCGAGGTGAAACGGGTCCTGTCAGGATTTTTGGGTAAGGACATGGATCGGTTGAGGACACCGGAGGACGAAGCTGTGGTTTTTCGTTTGGCTGGTAATTGATTTTTGAGTGTCATCTGCAAAACAACCAGAAGAATCCATACATAAAGTATAAACAATTAGCATAGTTACAGAATCAAACAGGTTCAAACAGATCAGACCATAAAAAAAATTACAAGTCAGGTTCAGTTCGCTTTTGAGGTCGCTTAAGCGAACTCATAAGCGAGCATTCATGTGAAAACTGGGTTCAGTTCGCTTACAGTAAGCTTAAGAGAACTAGTAAGCGAACAGTCAAAACTTTTTGGTTTTCACCATGAATGTTCGCTTAAGCGTAGGCCTAAGCGAACAGCCTCTGTACCTGCGATATTCAACCAAAAACCAGCATGCTCCAAAATTTCTCAACACAATTCAACAGATTTATCAATAGAAATCATTCCTAAACCTCTACTCATCATTAGTGATCAAGAAATGAACATGAATCACAACAATCTCTAGAAATTCATTACAACCCTCATTTTTTTTCAAAAGTTTCTAAATGGGTCAAAATTCTCCAAAAAGTGAATGTTCATGGCATTGGTTGTGATTCTTGTTCCTTTACATCACTATCATCCTATTGAAACAATCTCTAAACCCACAAAAGTCTCTAACCCTAACCAATTCTAAAAAAAAATATGCTCAAAAGCATGATTTTTTTTTCAATGTAAGAACAAGAAAGGGAGGAAGAATCAAACCTGTTGTTAAATCAATGAAAAAGATGCAAGTGCACTGGATTTGATGCAAAAGTGAATGCTTGACTTGACTTTGATTTGGGGTTGATTTTGATTTGATTTTTAGGGTTTGACAAGTGGTTAAGAGAAGAAAAAAAATGAAGTGTGTGAGTGAAGAGTGTTTGAAACCGTGAATGAGATGTGAGTGGGTGGGGTGGATTAATGCAGAGTAACGGTCTTGGGAACCGTTACTTCTGGCCTGTCAAGGCTCTGTTCGCTTAAGCGAACAAACACACGCTTAAGCGACCAGCACACAGTTTCCAAATGTTTGCTTCATTTTGTTGGCTTTTGATGCTAATGTTCTAATCCTAAATGCAATAAACATAAAAATTGACTTACAAAACTGGGTTGCCTCCCAACAAGCGCTTGTTTCACGTCATAAGCTCGACACCTTTTTCATGCTATTTGGGATTAGGTTGAGTGTTGGCGGTTGGTGCTCCTCCTCTTAGGGTGACTTGAGCTAATGCTTGAGCCATTTGCTCCATTTGTGTCTCAAGACCCTTGATTGACGCATCGGTATTCTTTTGATTGGCCATAGACATTTGCATGAATTGGTTCAAAGTTTCATCCGTGCTTTGAGGGCGATTTTATGGCGGAGGTTGATAGTAGTTGGGCGGTGGTGGATAGTACTAGTTAGGTGGTTCTCTCCATGGTTGACCATATTGGTTCCCTCTAGGAAAATTGTTGTTGTTACCCGGATATCTCCTTTGATTGGAATTACCCGGATATTGACCTTGGTTGGCGCTACCGGCTTGTTGATTCGGGTTTGGTTAGTTTCCCACAAAGTTCACTTCTTCTTCGCATGGTGGAGGGCAACTCCCGGTGGGATGTTTGCCTAAACACAACTCATAAGCGTTTATTTGTGAAAAACCTCAATTCTTTTTGGAATTGCTCTAGGATTTTCTTGGGCATGTCTTTCATACCTTTTTGCAACGCCTCTATTTGTTGAGTGAGGAGCTTGTTTTGTGCCAACAATGCATCACTAGACTCCAATTCAAGAATACCGGCTTTCCTTTGTGAAGGGTTTCAGTTGTGAGATGATTTGCGGTCGGTGAGTGCCATTTGATCAATAATCCTCACGACGTCGAACGGAGTTTTCAACATTAAACTGCCACCCGCGGATGCATCTAACAAAACCTTGGTTTCATTTTTAAGCCCTTGGCGGAAGAGATGGATTTGCATTTGATTGTCAAAACCATGTTTTGGAAAATTTCTCAGCAAAGACTTGTAACGATCCCAAGCTTCACAAAGTGATTCATTTGCACCTTGATTAAATGTTGTAACAGCAGTTTTAGCTTCCAAGAGCCTATCCTCCGGGAAAAACCTTTCTTGAAAAGCTTTCTCCAAGGCATTCCAATCGGTCATCACATCGGTTGATTGATCCAAGTACCATTCCTTAGCTTTCCCAATCAACGAATGAGGGAACAATCTTGCAAACACGGTCTCTTCCTCATCCGCACTAGCTCCAAGTGTACCGGCTAAACCATAGAAAGTTGTGAGATGTTTATAGGGGTCTTCATGATCAAGCCCGGAAAAAGGATGATGAGTCACCAATTGAATCGTTCCCGATTTCATCTCAATTTGCTTTGCATTTTGCCTTCCAATACGAGCAAGTCTTCTTGGGCTAGTCCAACACGGTAGTGCATTTTGAGGTTCTTCATCTTCGAGTTCCATGACTCCAACTCTTTCACTTCTTGGAGATGACGGTGCGGAAGAGTGTGGAGATTCCCTAGGAGTAGAGCTGGACGTAGTGGGAATAAAAACAGAAGATCCCGTTTGTTGAGCCAGTCTGGCTAGTCTTTTTTCTTCCCTTGCTTTAGTGTTGTTTCTACGAGCTATTTTCTCTATTTCTGGATCAAACTGTAGTTGTTCTTTGGAAACGGTACCTCACATAAAAAAAGTCTAAAGACTATACCAAGTGGTTAGCAACAAAAGAGGATAATGAATGATATATGTGTATGTATATGTACAAAAATAATTTTGTGCAAAATTTATTAAAATGACAAAATTGCTTCAATACTTATGACATTATCTCGCTACTCCCCGGCAGCGGAGCCATTTTGATGTAAGATTTTTACATGTCATAAGCATTTTCACAATATTTATCATGTTAAGTGTTTGGGTATAAATTGTTTGTTTGTGTAAAACTATTGTTCTATTCGACATAAAAGTAAAACGAGAAGAGATAGGGCTATTTCGCTTGGGGTC
>Ga0228710_1010830_pt1 | contig 12039 bp, 4 predicted proteins | sample MedpolnodulmetaG_FD_177995 | JGI IMG/M metagenome (GOLD analysis project Ga0228710, IMG submission 177995) | Root nodule microbial communities from Medicago polymorpha collected in Santa Monica, California, United States - pink nodules | ecosystem: Host-associated > Plants > Roots > Nodule...
CTTTAAATCTTCTCTATTTGTTTGAACGTGGAACAAAATTTGCCTCAGTTATAAGTTATTTCGAACACTACGGTTGAAGCTTAACGTTTTCTTTTGATTTCTTCTTCTTATTATCATTATTATCATTGCTTGTACGGTATCATACCTCTCTAAAATATAAAATATACAGGTGGAAAAAACGATTATTGAAGCATGCATTTAGTCTTTTAGCAACATGAATTTTTCCATTCCCATGTTTTCCTAGTACTTTAATTAATTTGGCAATTCATATTTTTACTTTTATGCTGAATTGATCTTTTGATTGCTTTATATCAGAGAGATAAAGGTTTGGTCCAAAGAAAATATTTTCTCAATTTCTTCCTCGAGAAATATTATTTTTAAAAGAGAAATGAAAATAATTAGTTCACCATTTCTCTTTTTCGTCAAACAATAATTATAGTTACCAATCCACAATTTCGCCTAGAAACATGCCTTACAAAACAACTGGTTGGACTCATGTGTAGATTCAATCCCCTGCTCACGATAGGTCCTTCAAAATTGCTCACATTTATATAAAAATAATTCGATATAAAGTTACGGCTTGATCGAGATTCGCACACAAAAAAAAGTTGATCGGAAATTAGAACCCAATTGATTGAGCAATTTAAAGGCCTATTGAACAAAAACTAAAAACACTAAAAATCTTCCAAAACCCTCCATCTCTTATTTTATAATCCGAAATAAGATGCATAAGAAGGTTGAAGGGTTGGAAAAGAAACACTCTTCCCTCTTTTCCGTTTACTAGTTTTTTTTTGTTACAAGAGGAAAAAAAATGAAAAAAGAAACAACAAAGAGGGGAAGGAAAACTAAGGCCGAGCGAAAGAAACTCTTATGACATCCTTGAGAAGAACACAATACATGTCACTAGGTGAATCATGGAAGATAACAATGTTCCTTTGAAAACATCCGATAAAACTGAAACGATATAGAGAAGATTAACATTGTCTCTCCGCAAGGCAGACACACACAAATTGAGAAACTGGTCCAGACTTTTCCTTATAGTAGTTTATTTTAGACAATTTTTTCCTTTTAAGAAGTAAGCTTTGTGAAATTTAGGTGCAGTGAAAAAAATAGAGGTGCGGTAAGTCGCTCCTCTTTCCAAGCGTTTGTTAGGCCCATTAGTTATGGAAGGAACTATTCCCACCTCAAATTATTCAGATGTACACATCCAACAAAAATAAAGTATACTGTTGAACAAAATACAAAAATTGTTCAGTTAAAAAATACATTTCCAAAGATATTTAGAAGGGTGGCCAAAATTGTTTTCTTACTTAATTGTTTTCTAGAGCTCTTATTCTTTTTTGAATTTGTGTCCTAAGTAGGTTTATCTTTTTTGGACGTGAAAATTTGACGTGGATCCGTACTAGGCATGAGAGTGGGTATTAAAGTTATTGACCATGCGATTTACTATCAATTTTTTCTTTCTTATTTGTCCCTTTGCCTTTTCATAAAGTAAATGAACAAACGTTTAAGTAAATGTTACCTCTCTTTACTTTTTTGCTATCCAAAATTCCAAATACTTTTTTTTGTTTTCACTTATTTATTTGTTTATTGTATATATTTAGGTATTTTCTCTTGCATGTAAATGATATTTCAAGTTATAGATGTATGTATTGTTCATGCTATTTATGACTGTCACAAACATTTAAAGTCCCCGAAAGATATTGTAGTTGAACAGACACATACTGCACTATAAAAGACTAGACTATACCGAATCATTGATAGTAGTTCGTGTGATTAGTATTAGTAATATAATGTAAACTAGATCAACTTTTGTCGGATTAAGTTTTAAAATGGACTTCAACAACCACAACTAAAAACCTTATTCTATTGTAAAAATTCGCGTAGCTACCATACTATATATTGATTATTTTTACAGGCAAGACAGTTTGATGAATGACTCCAAAAATCATATGATTTATTGGAACAATAATGCATATGTGAATTCACACACTATGCATCTGTTAATCCGATAAACAATGGTTATGTAAAATCCCGTGCTAGCTTCCACAGATGTTTTTTTTAAAGAAACAATTATTTCAAGGCAATAAGAGGGAGAAAAACAAGTTTATGAAATGGAATTTTACAAGTAGTTAATTAAAAGGTACTTAATTTTAAAAAAATATGTCATGTCATAATTTATTGCAACAATGAAAATCAAAATGGAATTGGACTTCGCTAGATCTAAGATATGTGATCTGAGTGTTCGAAGAGACTTTGAGTCTAGGGTGTCTTCCAACAATAACTTCCTTTTTTGGTGGGGTGTAATGTACATGCAAATATTTTGACAGTCAAGTCAGTAAATCATGTAAGTGAGAGGTAACTAAAGTAAAAATGAGCATATCCGAATTGAGGTTATAAATTAGTCTTTATAGTGGAGGATTAAGGTTCTAGTCTTTGAATCGTTACATGGACAACTCTCTCTTAGGAATATCTGTGAGCTGATTATGGAAAGTTATCACATGATCAGGATTGAACGATTAAGATCTCTCCACATAACATTGATCCATTAGTTTTAGAGCAAATCCATGATATCTTTCATCTACATGTTAGCTATGAGGGGCACCTTGACCTATATCGAGAATGAACATTAGCTAAGTACTCCGAAACAAGAACAAAAGGAAACAACTACTTTCATAGCTTGGGTTAATTACCTCAATATAAACCATTAGCCCTCATGAAAAAACATATTTTTAATGTCAAAATCAATTATGCAATTTCCATAAAAATTTATGGCTTTTCATAAATTTATTTAAATGAAAATTATTGTGAGTGTGTAATTTATTTTTAAGAGAGCTTTTTCTATTACTCACATAAAAGTCCTAATACAAATAATAAACAAAATCTCCGGCTTAAGTTAAAAACTTGAATATTCTTTTCTGTTTTTTGCATTGTTGTTCTTTTAAAACTTCTTTTGTTGATCATAAATAAAAATATTTATGTCAAGACATATATTCAAAATTTCAGAGTATTCATTAAGCTCCTCTTTGGTTGTTCACAAGATAACTCACCATTTGTATCTCATGTTTAGATAGGTGATTAACACTAAAATGTAATGATAAAAAAATCTAATATAGTGGTGAACAGCAATATAAGATAATGATATTTTAAAAAAAATAATATAATGATGTGTTATTTCTGATTATTGTGTTACCCTGCAAAATTATTGGCACTTGAGAAAATGTAACTTGAAAGACTCTGATTTTATTTATGAAACTTGATTATTAATTTTTTAATGCGTAGGTTGATGAAAATTGGAGATGGGAAACTGAATAATTTTTACATGCTCCATTTGTCAAAATAATTATCATCATTTTCATCATAGTTCAATAGTATTCTTGTTTACTACTCTAAAATTCATGCCTTCAAGATTATGAGACTCATGCTTCAACCATGTGGACCCCTTATGATCCTTAATTGTTTGTAATAATATTGGACTTATTCACTTCATCAGCAATAAAGCTTGCAATTATAGCACAAGGGTATTGAAAAAAATGTAAATAAAGCTTCAAAATCACTTTATAACCCACGTTTCAACTACAGTTTTTTTAATCATGAAGAGGGAAGGTGCCAAAATGTGATGAGTTGCATGGACCGTAAAAGTTTAACCAATCTTTTACGTCATATAATGTTCTCTAGCACAAACAAGCATGTTGATAGTCATAAAATGTTCTCCAGCACAAACAAGCATGTTGATAGACCAATAATTAACCCATCAAAATCATGAATGAGAAATCGTGTCCCCTCTCTAATAATTGACACCCTGAGCTTTTTTGTTAAATTGGTTCCACTTTCTGTTTCTCATAATTGGTTTGTTTGTGAACTTTTTCCTTAATTTGAGGAATAGGTGGGCAAACCCACATTGATGTATAGTGTGTTTGTGGTAATGTTAATTTTTTTTTGGGAGAATTCTAATCAATGTCTCAGTGACATTGGTTAAGCATCTAAAATAAGTAAGTTTGTATGAAAAAGTTGTGTAATTATTACTTAATTAAAAGTAACATCTAATGTTATATATCGGAAGTAACTCAATCATTACAAAACCGATTTAAGATAAATTTATATGCATGTTACATCTCATCTATCTTATCTAATGTGAGACTCTTAACATACATTCTCATGCCTAAGATTGAACAATTTTGACATAATTATTGTGGCTTAATAGTAGGTGGCCTGACATATCTCAAATAAATTAAGAATTAAATCTAACTCAACTTTTACAAAACAAAATTTTAAGCACATTTTAATAAGAAAATGCAGTGGAAAAAGCTATGTTCACATGCTATGTTATGCAGTTATACTCAATAATGGCCTGTGTGAGGGGACTAAATGCACCTAAGGTGGAGACCCCACTAATAATATTGGGGCAACATTCTCAATTAATAGAAATGGACTTAAATTAGGAATCAATATTCATATTACATTTGGAGGGTTGATTTTCATTTGTCCTTGATTCCTCACCTATCCTTTTCTCTTTATTTTTTTGTTTATGTGTTTCCTTTTATTATACCTTGACAACAAGACCTTAACCTTTGGAATAGCATCATTAACATGAAAAGATCCAAGAGCATGGTTTTGTATTGTAGTAGTAGTGTTTTGTAGAGTCAATGCCCATGCCTCTAGGCCTGTACCACTCAATTCCACTTTACCTCGTGAATGAATGGATCGATAGATATAGGAATATGATAGATAATTTGCAAAATATACAAGTAAAGGACATAAACACCGTGGGTATGCGTCCATCAACCACTAGCTGTAGCTACTCCAACTTGGGAATGGGATGTTGTCTCTTATTATTGAATCTTTTTAGTTGTGATGATAAGTTGTATCCGTAGCTAAATGTCTTTTAATACCAGGTGACACTCCAACGTTCGTTGTGTTTTTTTGGTAGAAGGAAAAATCATAGGCGTCACCTTTATCATTTTATGGGGTACCTATCTATACGCCTATGTTCATGCAATTAGGCCAATGCAATTGTTTTAAATTTTGAAAAATTAATTTTTTCTTTTCAAAAGAGCATATCAAAATTAATTTATAATTGATAATGATTTTCTAAAGTATTTAGAAGATTTCATTTTTGTTAAAAAATGGATGGTTTTGAAGAAACTCAATATTTTAAGAGTAAATGGTCACTTTAGCCCCTGACTCCGCACCTCGTTGTCACAAAGATCCCTAACTCGGATTTAATACAAATAAGTCTCTCACTCTGCACTTCTATTATCATTTTAGTCCCTTATAGGGGTGTTCGCGGTGCGATTTGGTTCGGTTTTGAGCATAAAAGTCATCCAAACCGCGAGATAAAAAAACATGCGGTTTGGTTTGGTTCGGTTGATTTTTAAAAAGTCATCCAAACCAAACCAAACCAAACTAATGCGGCTTAGATTGGTTCGGTTGGTGCGGTTTATCGAGAGATAAAAAAATATTACATTAACTCTAATATTGCCAACTTGCTACAAAATAAACATAGGAGTTCTAATCAGATTAAAACTAACCAGATTAAAACCAAACAAAACTTATATTAAAATAGGTAAAATTAAGAAGAAACATAAGCATGAAACAAATTATTGGGAAGAAAAGGAAACAAATTCATCACTGGAAATGAATTGAAGGAGATGAAAAGGAATTAGAATCGAATCTGATGGTGCAACAATGAAAAAATCGAATCAAAAGAGATTATTCTTGGGCTATGTAATTGGGCTAGTACAAGTTTAAGTAATATTGATTATACTTGCGGTTTGGTTTGGTTGCTGAGATGTAAACTGCAAACCGAACCGAACCGCGCGGTTCAATGCAAAAGTCATCCGAATTCATCCGAACCAAGTGCGGTTTTTTGCGGTTTCAGTTTGGATTGGTTTGGTTTGCGGTTTTTCTATTGGGTTGGTTCGGTTTTGAACACCCCTAGTCCCTTTCATTAAATAATTCTGTTAAGTGATGATGTGACACAAGTTTTACGATACATGACATATGAGGTGTCACAAGGACTAAAATGAACGTAGAAAATGGTCACTTTGGTCCTTGAACCAAAAATCAATATCCCCAAATTGAATATCAAATCTCTAAATCCCTAAATGTCATCTAATTCTTTCTTTTGTTCAAAATCAATCTTCCATTAAACATCAATTTACTGTTAGGTCCTTGACTCTGTATACTTATTATCAGTTAGGTCATTGACTATGCTTTCTGTTTTGAGTTCTATAAAGATTTTTGCCTTGTGATCTATCAGTTCAATGAAGTTGTTTATGTCATTTTGTTGTTTAGAATAATGATGAAGTTGCAGCTATAATATCATATTTCTATTATTCAAATATCAAATTATAAATATACAAATATTATTTGCTTGGTTTGTTCTACCTGATCTCTCGTTCTCCATATGTTGCCCCTCCTTTCATATGTATTGGTAGTTATTCAGTATGCTTTTTTTATGCAAAATAAAAATCAAGACATATATATTTTATTTAGTATTGCAAACTTGGCAACTCCCTATCAACAAACATGTATCATGAGCTCCTATATTCTATAACACATAATACTTTTAGTCTCAAATCGTTATTTTTAATAAAACTAAACACATGTGTATCTATCATGTATTCTAAAGAAACTTATTAGTAATGACTTATTGAATTATATGCCCAAATATGGTGCACACTTTTGATTACTTTATGGTTGGTCTTTATGTAATGACTTAATAGTTATGTTATTGAAACATTTTGGTGTTCAATTATAGAATCGTTTTGGCTAGTGTTGTAATAGTTTACAAGTTTTTAACACAAATACCCAAAAAATCAAATGTTGCAATGCCTCCTTCCTACTTCTTGCACTAATATCTTATTGATGTCGGTAGATAGCAGTCTGTCAAACCTAGCAACTTGCCAGGAACCTCAGTACTGTCAGGGTCATAACTGATAGTAAGTATGCATAGTCAGAGACCTAACAATAAGTTGATGGTTAAAGGAAGATTGATTTTGAACAAAAGAGATAATTGGATGACATTTAGGAATTTGAGATTTAATTTAGGGATTTAAGATTCAATTTAGGGATATTGATTTTTAGTTCAGGGACCAAAGTGACCATTTACTACTTTCACTTTAGTCCCTGTGACACCTCATATGTCATGTCATCGTAAAAACTGTGTCACATCATCACTCAATAGAATTATTTAACGTTAGAGACTAAAGTGATAACGGGAGTGCAGAGTCAGTGACTTATTTGTATTTAATCCTGAGTCAGGGACCTTAGTGACATCGAGGTATAGAGTCAGAGACTAAAGTGACAATTTCCTCATATTTTAAAATCAAATCCGACCAACCTTCAAAGATAAGCAAGTTGATTCGGGTTGGGCTATGAGATATAAGATAATTAAAGGCCCCGTTTGTTTAAGATTTTTTTAAAAAAAAAATCTATTATCTATTTTTTTCTTTAAAAAATCACTTTTTCATTTTTAAGTTTTTGTTTAGGATTTTTAAAAAAATCATTTTATCAAAAAAATCTATTTTGATCCTAAAATGAAAAGCTATTAGGATTAGATTTTCTCAAAATCTATTTTTTTCAACAACAAGCAGTTAACACATGTACATGTTAAAACTTATTTATTTATTTAAAATGGATTTTTGAGGGTAGTAGGTAAACAAAAATAGCTTCAATTTTTTTTTAAAATCTCTAAAAATTAATCTCTAGATTCTTTTAACACAAAATCTATTTTTTTTAAAGCTAAAACAAACGCACCCATATTTAGCATTTAAAAAACAATAATCAAATTATATTCTACAAAAAATGCAACACTTAGACTAATTTCTCTATTTTAAAATTCCAACATTTTAAGTAATTGAAGCACTTAATCTTTTCACCAAAATTATTTTGCTTTTAGAATGGATATGAACTAGAAGTTAGACTTTGAGGGTTTTGACTCCAAACGTAGTTTTTATATTAATTTTTTAATTATTTTTTTAAAATATAAATTATTTTACATTCAATTAATTTTAAACCAATATATATTTTACAAAATCAGCTGACCCAACATCTATTTTTGCCACCATAAAAACAAACAACCGCTCATGTCATAGCATATGAGCCACTCCTATCCTACACATTATGAATGAGTTAAATAATTGATTATAAGAGAGATGATCAATATTTTCAATGCCTTAAATTTTTTTGATAGAAATGTGGTGTTCGGTCTCTTGTTGATCATGTATTATTGACTTGTTTTTACTTTTGGTGTTTAGTCTCTTGTTGATCATGAATTATTGACTCAATTTTATTTTTGGTGTTATGGTCTCTTGTTGATCATGAATATTGACTCATCTTTGCTTCCGATACACACATGCACACACAAATGCTATCAATATATGGAGGCAATGATTACGGGGATTTTTTTTTTTGGTACAATGATTACGGGGAATTTATTTTTGTTCATTTTGTTTTTTGGATATCTATTTATGTTCATTTCTCATTACCCCTAAACAGCTAAACCAACCCATGTGATAGAAGATTAATGCAATGTACGATACATAATAATGCAATCCAAATAAACACGTTTTCTTTACCGTCGAATTAGAGTATTAGCTAGTTAGGCACTTCCCATTATGGAACAATTCACGACCCCGACCTATCTCTTTGACATAAGAATATGGCATCAACATCATTACTACATGTTTGTAGAGACCTTTATTCATCTCCATTACAAGTATATTTGAATTAACATAGACCATTGATTCAAAATAAAAATACAATGCATAAAATTAGCTTGCTATTTAAATCATTAATCGTACACTCCTTCAAAAATAAAGTAACAAAGACAAGTTATAGAGGGTTGGTGTCGGTTTAACTTTGTTGATAATGATATAGCCTTCCTCTGATAGGTGGCACTAGTGGTAGTGCATAGAATATGCATTGCAAAAAGAGTGCTTTGAACACATTGTTATGTTAAACTAATGCAAATCAATGGACTAAGATCTTTCCAAAATCTCATTTAATTCGTTAATCATTCACAGTAGTAGGAAAACAAGAGGGTACCTACCAAAAGAAGAGAAAATTAAATATTTCCCCATAGTGGCTGCCAAGTACCCCCTTTTCATACAAATTAGATAGAGGAAAGTAGTATGTGACACTAGGAAAAAGTGGGCAAATGGTGGCATAGGGGAAAGTTACTAGTTCTATACTGAAGTAGAAGAAAATGACAATAATGTATGTTGTTTGGAATAGACTCAAATGGGTGGATCCACCATTGCTTTTACCTCCCTTTTGTGTCTTTGTTGTCTAGCTTAATATATATGGATTAGGGTCATAAATGTGCATCAAAGTTTGTAAAAGAAATGATTTATAGGCCCTCGTATCTTCTTTTGGGGCTCCACTGTATAGTTCATATGAAGTTTTATTTATCACTTGAATCAACAGTGGTTTAACCCTTCAAATTGTTTAGGTCATTCTATCTTTTGATTTTCTCAAAACCATTGCAATGAATTTTCTATTCTTTAACACGCCTTGAGCTAGAATAGTTTTTTAATATAGTTTTTTTTGCTTTTTCATATATATATTTTTCATATGAAGCTGGTTGTTGTGCACACATAAAAAAGGTATTGCTTCAAACATTTAAAAAATATTCACAATTGTTTTATCAGTAGAAAATAGTAAGGAATGTGTGTTGGATAAATAAGGAAGAGGAAAATTTTTACTCAACTAGAAGCACAATTATACAAGAAGTAAAAAGAAATAAAGGAGAACTATCAAATTTAACGTATTTCGACACTCCATGCTTACATCCACGATTTTACAACAAAATATTGTATTATTCAATTTGTAATTTATACGAGATGAAAATTGCAATCTCTCTCACACAATTTTTGTTCAATCTTTGCATTTAAAAAAAAAAAATAATATAAAGTTTAAGAAACTAAAAAAATTGGATTTTTTTTTGTCATTTTTGTATTGTAGCGTGTGATTCGAACAAACAGGCGTTGAATCTAATGAGTGGAATAGAGTTATATTCGTCAATTTTAAACGAGTTAAACTATAGCTAAAAAAATATATATTCATATCAAATTTTAGTCGAGTTTTAAATCGAATCAAGTGATATCGAATCAAGTCAAACTTTACGGAGTTTGACTCAACTCGACTCATTTCATTTCCAAGTCATATCTACAGTATTGTAGAAGATTCAAACATGTTAGACAAATTTGGATTTTATGTAGCACTGCACACACTGTAGCAACACTAGAGTCGTTAAATTTAAGTACAAAGTTTCTCTATTATAGAAGCAATGACCTTGCATTTGCTTCTGTGTAAGCAAAACTGTTAGAAATCCAAACACTTGCTGGAAATATTGTATTCTTTATCATCCCAGGAAGAAAACAATGAGGAACCTCTTAAAAATCTTTTTTGGTAATACCAATTATAATATTTTACTCCTATTATTATATGCAATTTAAATTTGAACTGAAGCACATTACTTTAATATTTAATTTTAAATTTAAATATTTCTAGTTTATTTTGCATAAATTTCAATTTATGTCTCCCATGATTTTATTTATTTTTCTTTATTTTTTCTTCTTTTATGACTAACGACGCATATAGAATTATACTGTCTTAAAAAATAATGAATGAATTAAATAACTGAGATTTGGTTTTTCCACTTCCAAGTTCAATTGTGCAAAGCAGTCAAAATCATGCATGCCATATATAGAGTGTAAAAGGGAATACTTCAGCCATGATTTATTCTTCTCCCCTTATATAAATCATTGCATATGCTTACTCAAACGTTCGATGATCCACGTAACCAAATGTTTTTCACTCGCAACTTTCAACAACAAGAAGCTTTTAAATAGATATATTTTTTTACTCAAGCATGTAGTATATCAGCATAAATAGTGATACATAATCATGGGCAGACATCATTTAAAAAAAAGTAAAATCATGGGCAGACAAATATGGTACTATATGTTAGGCTATACAGTAACAGTCAACCTTGTGACTAATTAATACACTTGCCATAATGGTGGCCAGCAGGTCAAATACTCATTCTAAGATCTCTCATTTTCTTCTTCTGTTTGCACCCGGTGACGTGCATCCATTGATCTTCAAAACAGTCTTTGCCAACTTATCTCTGTTCACGTAATCAAAGAAAATACTCATGACTATCATGTACTATAGTATTAAAATGAGAGCAATAATCACTAATACAAAATACCCCCTTTAATAACGTTTATTCGGGGGTTTTGTGAAGCGCTAAGAAAGTCCCCGTTATTATAGGTCATAACTCATATAATAGCGCTTTCTAAATGCTATTAAATAACAGCGTTTCAATAGCGCTTTCAAAAACGTGCTATTTATCCCCTCTTTGTGGGATTTTTAATAGCATTTTTCTATAAGCGCTATTAAAACTAAAAATTATAGTGAATATTTAGACATAAAAAGTTGACACCATTTACAAACATCGTATACAAGTAGTATATTCAATTAAGTGTTGATATAATTAAAAGAAAGAAAATAACTCTATTTATTACAAATCTTATTAAAGAGTGCCCTAAAAACATCAACGACACAATTCCTCCATATGGATGCCTAAATGAGTCTCACATGTCGACATTGCCTATTTTATACTCCTTTCTTTTTTGGTAGTGTCATTTTTTTTTTGGTAGTGCTATTTTATACTCCTTTCATTCATAATTAAAAGTATTTATTGTTTTTTTTTGCATATATTAAATAAAATTTGGTATTTTAATTTAATATATTCATTTTGTGCGAGTATGTTCCTAAACTTTTCATCTTTCACGATTTTTTTTTTTGAGGGATTTCATCTTTCAAGATGATTAGTAGTAATAATAATAAGAGATATGTTTTAAAAAAAATACAGATAATAACTTGCGTAGTAGTTTTTTTTTATTTTTATGATTATTTATCTAGCAAGCACCCTTTAAGTTAGAGAGAAATCTAAGAAGCATCAAATTCCTCCAACTCACCAGTTAAAAATTTGTCACTATATTTAAAAAAAAAAAACATAATAAC
>Ga0228710_1010832_pt1 | contig 12038 bp, 4 predicted proteins | sample MedpolnodulmetaG_FD_177995 | JGI IMG/M metagenome (GOLD analysis project Ga0228710, IMG submission 177995) | Root nodule microbial communities from Medicago polymorpha collected in Santa Monica, California, United States - pink nodules | ecosystem: Host-associated > Plants > Roots > Nodule...
TTCTTTCTCACATTATTATAACACTAGTTTCTGATTTCTAATGGATGGCCCATCACAAATAAATCCTCAAAAAGCAAACTGTACATTTAAATCCTCAAAACACAACCCTTTTGACAGAAAAACATCGACAGGTACAGCCACTACTGATTACAGACTCATTTATATCACAAGTTCATAACCCCTCACTCATTCCTAAAAACAGGCAAATTTTCAACAGGCTATCAATATCTTACAAATATTTGACAGCCACTGCTGATCAGACTCATTCATATCAAGTTCACAACCCTTCACTCATTCATATCAAGTTCACAACCCTTCACTCATAAGAAAACAATCAAACAAATGAAAAAAAAAAATGAAAAACCCTTGAAATAGAAATACAAAGATAAAGGAATTGGGGTACTAACCTTTTAGTGTAATCAACTTGAAGATAAGAATCCCATTTGTTTCCAATGACCTAATTAGAAGAAACAAATCGAATTTAGCATGAATTAATGATAAACCCTAAAATTGACATATAACCCTAAAATACACAGATGAAAGAGAAGAGAAACTGACCGAGCTGAAGAGAGCAGAAGAGAAACAGTGACAGAGGCGAACGGCGACGACGGCTGACGGGGACGGCGGCGATTGGAGGAGATGGGGAGAAGTGAGAAGGGAGAACGCGGTACGTGAGAAGAGAGTCAGTAGTGACTGAGTCTGAGAAAGAAATGTGAGAAGTTAAAATTTTAGTGGGCCTGGAGCCCCATCACCATAGCCCACTAAAAAAAAAAAATTAGTGGGCTCAGTCAAAATAATCTAAATTAATAAGGGGGCCTAACATTTAGTAGGTTTAGTGTGGACTTTTAAGGTGGGGCTTTGTAATTTGGGGCTCAATTGATAGCTCTAGACTCGTGCTTGCATTCAAAGAAAATGAACCCATGATTCTTAATGTCTCTTGTTCAGAGGTGTCATTGATGAATTTAAAATGGCAAGGTTGAAATAGAAGAATGAAAGGCATTAAACGCTCTAGTTAAATAAATTTGAAATAACGGTGGTGCTTAATTAAGTTATTAGCATAAAGAAACGTATTGCACCACTAGGATCTTTTAGAGAGAGATTAGTGTGTATTTTTGTGGTTTTGTGCAATAGAGAGTAGAAAATGTTTTCGGTCTCTTCTTAACTGTGTGTGATAGGGAAATTTATAGAGACATACATAATAACCATTTCTTTTGAACAAATCAGCAAAAGTAAAGAAAAGAAAACTAAATTTGTTTTAATGTGCCACTCATAGCATAAGTATAGGAAGTATTTGAAAACATGGGAAGTGGATTCCTTATATTTTGGTACACATGCTAATAGGCCAACAACAGTAGAGATGACTAATGTGAGAGAAATGCGTTTTTGACTTAGCAAATTACAATGGTTGGATTAATTCGATTAATTTAACCGAGAAACACATGGTCAAAATAGGCATTGTTTGGTAGAATAAATTTATTTAGAAATAATTCAAGTAGAAATAGGTAGAATAAATTATGTAGAAATAGGCATTAACTTAACACAAAATAACCACATAAGTTGGATGAATAAATTAATTATGTGGTTGAAGTGAAATGTCATCTTAAAAAATTCTCAAATTTGGTCCTTCAAAAAAAAAAAAAAATCATTTGAGAAATTGGAATAAGTTTTCTTTTGGACCCCGCTGCAACACCAACAAACTCTCAACATTTTCAATATTTTACAAACAAACTTATTCATTTCCCATCTCATTCTCTATTCTAATCTCTGGCTATACTCCGTAACAAGAAGATAAATCATCAACTATTTATTGTATTGTAAGTATCTCTATCAACTTCATTTGATTTTGCTCAATTTCTTTGTTAAATTATACAGCAACATGCAATGTCAGAGACTTAGACCTCATAAATCTGTTATCCATGGATTGCATGTAATATTTGACTTGTGAATTTTTCAATTGAATCTTTAAGAATCTTAACTTGAACAAATTTTTATTTTAATGACTTTTTCTACAACAAATCAACAACATGCAATGTTAGAGACTTAGACCTCATAAATCAGTTTGCATGCAATGTTTGACTTGTGAATTTTTCAATTGAATCTTTAAGAATCTTAACTTGAACAAATTTTTATTTTAATGACTTTTTCTACAACAAATCAACACCAGGCAATATTAGAAGCTTATAAATACTTTGTACAGAAAAAAAAAAAGCTTAGAAATATTTATATCGCCATTGTTCTTGGTGTATATACTTTGAGTTTGATTCTGGTACTGTAATGTAGTATTACTTGATGATTCTGTTTCGTAAGCACAAACACTTCTCGATACCGACACATATAATTACACTAAATTATGTGATTTTCTCAAACTGTTAGTGGTGTCAGTATCGTGTCCGGTGTTCGTGCTTAATAGGGTCCCCTAAGCACAGACACTTCTCGGATTAGACGTGTCCGACACAACACTGTGTCACATATCATTAAACTGGATTATGTAATTTTCTAAGACTATTAGCGGTGTCGGTGTGTCGTGTCCGTGCTTCATAGGGGCCTATAAATTTTTCAATTCAAGAAGCTTCATGTTTATTTATTTATTTGTTTCGTTTTCTTCTTCCCAAGATTTTTCCTTCCAGTTGCTATAGTTAATTAATGATGGATTTTGAGGCTTCTGATAAGCGAAACTTTTGTGTTGGTGATGGGAACTTAAATGTTAAAGGGCTCAATTTATGTTTAAAAAATTAATATTTGGTTTATTCAAAAAAACTAATATTTTGTGTTTTTATCTACTATTTTTGTTTTTTTTAAGATCTACTATTTTGTTGTTTTTTTAGCAACATGACCAGATATATTAATTTTTAAGTCTGAGACCTAAGATGTAGGAATACATTGAATCCTTCAAAAAAAAAATTCATATACGTCTTCCTTCAAACCATGCAGTCTCATACCTGCATGGCCTCAGGATCCCTCTCATTTCGGCGTGATTCGGTCTATCTAGAAGCTGTCAGGAGCCGCTCATTGTCGTGCCTTGTGCACCGGCGACCACTCCCCGCGCTCGTCACCCTTGGGTGTTACATGCCCACCAGCTTCTGCTTGGTTCATCTCTGAACCACACCGTACTGGAAGAGATCTGCTCTGATACCAAATGTAACACCCATAATAAAATGTCTGGATAAATTTAACATGTGTGTTACAATATGAATGTTGAAGTTGGTACTCTTTTGGTCATAAAAAAAGTAACCCTTTCAATCTAAGCCATGTACTTTTGGGAAATGTTAACGTATGTTTTAAGGACACGTTTGTGGTATGGTATCAAAAATGAAAATTATGTCTTGGAAATCGTGCAAATTTATTTTTTACAAGATTAAAATTTAATGTTTCTTAATAAATACTTGCGTTTTATAGAAACCTTAACATTTGTCCTAAGGACACAAGTTAACATGACATTGTTTTTAATATTATCTCTAACACTCTTTATCACCCAATAAAAGAGTAGGTGTTAGACACTCGTACAAAGAGAATGTTTCTAGCAATTCTCTCAAAAAATGACTAAGTCACCAATTGGTAGATGATTCAAAGTAAGTCCGTGAATCCGCTTTTCTTTTTAGACCTAAAAAAAACAAGAAGAATGTTAAACAATATCCCAAGAGCATTGTTTAAACACTAAAATAAATAAGTTTTTATTAAAAAGTAATATAATAATTATTTGATAAAAAGTGACGGTTTATATTTTCAAGATAGAAATTTAATTTTTGGATTCTTTAACCCGTGTCTCAGAGGCACCGGGTAGAAAGACCCGAATAACAAAATCACTCTTAGCCACTCAATTGCAACATTCTATAGCTCATTTTTATAGCTCTAACACAATCTTGTCACCTATTTTTTAAAGCGAAATGATGAAGCTACCTAGTAACTACCATACACCAATGCTAATATACGTATTTATAAATGAGTTTTTCTATCATGTGCAAATTTGCACATGATAGAAACTTCAAACCTCTTTTTCTATAAAACAAAAAGAATAAATACTTATAACCTCTTCGGTAAATCTTTTATCTCCGTGATACAATAAACACAATATTTTCAAGAAGTTTAGATCCTCTCAATTCTTTAAAAAAAAAAAAAAAGGTTTCCTTTGAAAAGCGACAAACATAAAAAGTAGACATTGAAGCTCACCACAATTAAATTTTCATCATTAATTATTTAAGAAAAAGATATAATATTTTGTTTTTGTCTCTCTAAAATTCAGAGCTTTAAATTTCTTCTAAGAAATACTCATTTTTTACGAAAAAATGGTTAAATATGTTTTTGATCCTTATAAATATGTCAATTTTTCGTTTTAGTCCCTCTAAAAATTTTCTTCAACTTTTAGTCCCTACAAATTTTTTCATCTTTACTTTTGGTCCTTCTTTTAAAGTAAACTCATATGTATAATTCATATTTTTTGAAAAAATTCATAAAATTATAAGAATCTCTCCAAACAAATTAGAATTTTTTAACTAAACATGAATTTAATATGAATATATATGTTTGACATTTCTGCACAATTTCATTAAAAAATACAAAAATTAACTTAAAAATAGGGATTAAAAGTAGTGATTGAAAATTTTATAAGAACTAAAAATTGAAGGGATTAAAACAAAAAATTGATATATTTATAAGGATAAAAACATATTTAACAAAAAAAATAGTGTCACCATATGATTTCAATAAAAAAATTTGTCAATCCAATCGAGTTGAGAGTTTAAATAACTGCTTTTGAGTTGTTTTATATGATCTTCATTGGTATAAAGTAGATTTGGCCAAGTTGGCTCAGGTCCTTAGATAACATAGCTAAAGAGGAGTGACCAACTTTAGGCTGTAAAGCGTGAGCGCCTTATGTCATGTCCTCCCATCTTTGAAATGCTACTACATATTCTCTGGCTTGTTAGACTTTTTCTGCTGATGAATTATGATGATGATCTTCAAAAACATTGTGTGATTGCCTCTTTTTCATCACATGTAATTATAGGATTCCTACACATTGGATTAAAGTCAATGAAGAATTTAAGCAGCTTGTGTTGCCAAAACCATTTTTTCTTAAGGGTCTTGCTAGTTAAGGAAGCCAAAATTAGCTTATTTGTATTAGTTTCAACAACATTTTGACTTTTAAAAAGTTAAATTTATCACTTTTCACCATTTTTCAATACTATATTTCTATTTTAATCCCTTATCCAATGCCCCAAAAGCAATGGTTAGCATTCTCGTTTTTTTTAATTTAGAATTTAGTTTTTTTTTTTACAAAAACAAAACGATATTCATTCATCCAAATTAATAGAATACATCAGAATCAAGATCGCTAAAAACGTGAAGGGTGAATCTGCGAACAAACTCACAACACCAAAGTTAATAGAATCCAACGGCAAAATGCCTACAAATAAATGATAAAAACTAAATCACCAGAATACCCATGCTTCCGAATTTATAACGTTGACGTCCAAATCATTGATTGAATCTGTGATTGACTGAAGCTGATCTTTCAATCTCAACCAAACAAACATCGTAAAAGACATGAAATCAAACAACTCTGCACAAGACGACGAACAACACAACATCGCACTCAGACGACGAAATCACAAAAAAACACAAAAGAAAACACTGGATTTATGTAGAAATCACTTATTTAGATCGAAAGAACAAAAAAAAAAGATGTAGAGGGGTGATTCTAGGTCAAAAAATGACCTAAAACAACCCTCCTCGATGAATGAAAGAGAAAAAAAGCTTAGAAAAAAGTTAGAGTTTCTCTCACTAGAAGATTAGAGCCGGTTAAGTTCTTAATTTAGAATTTAGTATTATTTGGTTTATGTTTAGCGATGCAACCAATCACGTATTGAGGCACCCATCAGTTTGAAATTGTTAGATCAAGTATCAGAAAATTATAATGTTTAAAGAATAAATAGGTTTTTTTTTTTTCTATCTTTGAATTTGCATAAATCGACGAATTTCATCTCCAGATTAATCAGAATAGCTGAAACGTCACTGAATTTTATAACGTTCAAGCAATTTAGTCTCTATGTCACATCTTGTCGTTAACCGTGCTGGCATGTCATGTGCTAACATGAAATTTCAAATTAGCTTCCACGTGTGCAGAAATGAATTTGATAGAAAATTTTGATTTTTTTTTTGATTTTTTTAAAAAAATGACAGTCATTATAAATTATTCTAGTATCAAACTGATCTTTAAATTATTCATTAAAAATCAAGATGGTTTCTGAATTATGTCACACATTATCAAATTGATCTTTGGATTATTTATCATAATTATCAAACTGATCCTTAATATTGTCAAATAAATGCTAAAAACTAAAAAAAATTGTTTAACCGTTATTTATTACCTTTTGCATTTTTGAAATGAAATTTAATCAATGTTGAACTTAGTATCTAGGGTAATTTTCATGCAAAAGTGTTAAAAACTATTTTAAATTATCTTTGTTGCATATGTTATTACATATATATGGTTGTTTCCATCTTGTCTCACATGATAAAGTTGTCCACGAAAATATTCCTTGAAGAAACATCCATCCAATCTTACTCAATTAAAGGCCTACAACATGCCTTAAACACGATTTTACATGCATCCAAACCTGCATAAAAAAATTTGAACTATGATGGAGACCGTAGAGTACATTTGTACGGATCCATGATAAAATAAAGTAAAATATTCAAAGTAATCCACTTATTCCTAATGGAAACTAAAGCTGTCAAAACGGGCTACCCGGCCTGCGTCGGGCGGGCCCATGACGGGCTCGGGTTTTGGCGGGCCGAGCCAAAAAGGCCCGGAAGATAAACGGGCTCAAAAATATTTGTCCAAGCCCGACCCTTTGCGGGCTACGGGCTTTCGGGCTAGCCCGGTTACTTAAAACTTTTAATTAAAAAATTACACTAAAAAATACCAATCAATGCTAAACTTCCCAAATTACCAATGTTAATTTATCATGTGCCAAATATTACATATTAAATTAGACATTGTCAACAAATTACATAAAGTTACAGCTTCAAAAGAATGAAATTACAGCAACATTAACTGAAAAAACCAAAAAACAATATCGGTAGTTGCACAACATACATAAATTGATGAGAATCCGCTTGCATACCCCTGCGTGGGTAATGTAAAAGAGAATCCAATGCTAACCAATAAGATCCTCAATACATGCTAAATTGATTGATTGGAAGCTCCAAAAATTTATATGTTGGTGAGAATAAAATTAGTTAATAGTAGGCTGAAAGAATCATATAACAGTATTATACTATTAGTCTATTACGTCCAAGAAAATAATATCAAATAACAAGATCCTCGTCACCTTACATGAGAAATAGTTTAGTTTCTAGTATATAATTTATTCTATACCATACACATAACAAAACAGAATTTAGGATTACTGTATAATATCATATATTAAAAAATAATTATAAAATAAACGGGCTACCCGCGGCCCGGTCGGGCTAGCCCGCGACGGACTCGGGCCTCAACGGGCTCGGGCTAAAAAGGCCCGGTTTTAAACGGGCCTAAATTTTTATGTTCAAGTCCGGCATTTTTCGGGCTTTTATGGCCCGGCCCGGCAGGCCTGGCCCATTTTGACAGCTCTAATGGAAACTATGGTGGGAATTGTCCTATTTCTTGATTTATTCATTATATTACATAAATAATATCGATCTCCATCACGTCCTAAATATTGATCCTAATGATATTTGAATTGAAGTAATCCTCTTACTATCTTTTCATTGGTGGTGGTTACAAATTGGCTCTTTATCCTTAGAATGACGGAGTTACTTTTTTATATGGCTTTATTCCTTGTAAAGTGAATGCATTTTTTTTTCGTTTAAAAAAGTTGAATATTTTTTAAACAATAAAATCTAAAAGAGTTGAACTTGATGACTTTTGCATGATAATTTGGTATATTAGTCCCCTATACATAATTGTTTCTCTTGTACTCCCTCATTTCACTTTATTTTTATTTCTAAATGTAAAGCTCTTTTCAAATTATTAGATACATTTATTATTTTTTTTCTAAACATACTCCTAATTAATACTACTAACTTATCTTAAAATATGAAAAAGTCAAATTTAATATACATACAAACAAATGATAATTTAGTAATATTAACACAAAAAACAGACACATTAATTACAAAACTGACAACTTTTTTTTAAAAAAAATATGTAATACAAAAGAGGCTTATATTTATATTTAGGACCGAGGGAGTATAAAGTCGGGGGAGTAAATTGTTCTAGTTCTACTGGTACAAGAAAAATAATGATACATGAAAGCTAAACAAGAAAAGCTGTCTCGTAGTACATGATTGTCCATTCAAAGATCAACAACATTGTATCCATTAATTACGTGTTAAAATCCTCTCCATTTTATTATTTGGAGAGATATAGATAAAAAAAATTTAAAAAACTAAAAATTAATTAATGATGGTGGGACTCACTTAATAATAGGACCCACTATTTATTTTATGTGTTTATTTCTCTCTAAACTGTATACTTCATTTATTAAATGACGAGGATCTTAACCCATTAATTACATAATGACCCACCTTGCTTCATTGGAGAATGTACAAGCAAGGTCCTACACTACAACATTGCAGCTAGTACTCATGTTCTCTGTCCAGCAAAGAAAAAGGAGAAAAAGAAAGGAAGGAATCAATCAGTTATGTCTGTAGCATTTCTATGATTCTTGTCAGATGGATATTCAAATTTCTAAATCTGTGGTCCCCAAAAGGTAGAAAATCATGTTTAGAAATTCGGAGAATGTTAAACAATGTTCCTAGGGTATTTGTCAAGCACAAAAAGAAGTAAATTTTTATTAAAAAGTAATGTAATTATTACTTGATAAAAAATGACTGTTTATATTTTTAAGACAAAAATTCTATTTATAGACTCTTTAACCAGTGCCCCGAGGTACCGGTTAAGAAGACCCTAGAAATGAAAATCTGTTTATGCAAGCGGTTGATTTACCACTTCAAGTTCAATGGCGGTTTTTAAAACCCACATCGGAGGAGAAGCTACCTTTGGAGCTTTTTTAAATCACAGTAAGAAATGCCTCTGGGACGTGCAAAAGGTGTTCATGCCGTGAATCCAAACACACTATAAATGAAAAATTTACTTAAACGGAGTAATAAAATTGCAGACATTGCATATTAATTTGAGATTATTTCAATATATTAATTGTCAAGGTAAAAATATTCATTGTCAATAAATCACAGTTATTTATATGCATAATTAGGAGTACTTATAATTAATGTCAACAATTTTCAATAATTCGACGATTATAATCTGTTGACAATACGGTGTATAAATAATCTTTATAGGGTTATGCTAACAAGTACCCTTAGGGCATGACACTTGTTAAGAAAACAAAATGTAGTATGTTTACATCAGATTCAACAATGTTTTGACTTTTAAAAAGTTAAATTCACCATTCTTCACTATTTTCCTATTCAATATACACTCTTTCACATTTCTCATTGTTATATAAACAAGATAAGATATATGAATATAGGGCATGTATCTTGTCTAGTGCTTCACTACGCACACAATGCAATAACGATAGAGGTGATAAATCTATGAGTGGCGGATCTAGACATGATGGTTTGGTGTGACAAAATTACAAAAGAAACTTTTTAGTGTACATTTGATTTATAATACGATATATATATTAGTAATGCGAAAATTAAATAGAAAAAACACTATAGTGAAGTGGCTAAAGCAAGTTTGTTACATCTCTATGTCTGAGGTTCGAATTCCATCCACCACACTAAAAGTTAAAAACAATGGCGCTGGGAGTTGAACCGTGGACATGACAATAGATAAAAGACTATCTACCATTAGACCACGCATTGATTTGTGAAACATTGTCCAATTATGTTATATATATATATATATATATTATATTTTCGGTCTACTATATTAATAAAAAAATTTTTTTGGGCTGTAATATGGTGTGGCAGCTGCCACACCATGCCTAACACTAGATCCGCTCCTGAATCTATCTAACCTAATCCTGAACAATTAGCCACTTGTTTAGAAGTTTAAAAAAGATACTCCCTCCATCTCTAAATTGTAATCGTTTAAGGTATTTTAAAGTGATAATTATTTTAAGAAAAAAAAATGTTAAAGAAACTATTATTGTGAGATGAAGGGAATATTTTATTTTAAAAATTCTATATTCAATATGTTGAAAAATTATTTTCATAACATAAAATTTATCAATGATTTTTTTAATCATCAACAAGTACACTAAAAACATTTGTTAGCGCATCCTATTATCAATAAATAATATGGTGCGTGTCCCTCATACCATTAACTCCAACATGTAACAGAGTGTTAACAAATGAATGGAGAGAGAATGAGACATTATGAGAGACAAGTGAAGGAGTATGCCTCAAATATGGGGGAGCGCAATAAAAAGGCATGCTTGGCGTGCATACATCCTTTTGTGATTCCAAAACACAACAACCTTTTTTGTACCAATAACTGTTTAAAAGAGACCTTTCAAAGAGTACTTTAGTAGTAACCAACAACAACGACACTTTGTTCAAAACCAAAGAGTGACCACACCACAACAGAACACAACACTCTTCTTCTTATTCTTGCATTGAGTTCATTCACTTCTTCAAACAAGTCACTTTTCAATAAGCTAAACAAGCAATAATGTCTGTAAGTAATTACTCCCTCTATTTTCCCTATGGTTCAAGATGTTTATGTCTTTTAAGAGTTGGTAATTAATGTGGAATATATTGTTGTAGAATATGGTTGAGGTTAGAGTACCAAATCTTGATTGTGAAGGGTGTGCTTCAAAATTAAAGAAAGCTCTCTTCAAACTTAAAGGTATAGTTTGTATAAGCAATTTTATTTGTTTTGTTTTTCTTTCTATACAAAAGATTGTACTCTATAATTTCTTGTGGCAATGAATGGTGGACATGGCCTAAAGGATCATTTTTTTGGGGAAGATATGAGCATGTTGGCTGTGCTTTGATTTCCAAAATCACATTGAGCAATTTTCTCCACCCTCACATTTCTTAAAAGTCACACATTTTTTGTTCGGAAGTGTACTATGTAGACAATCGAGATTTGTTGTGTGAAGATCCTCTCAATTTCTTAAATAAATGGAGATTGTTCATAAGTAATTTTGGGGTGTGAAAAGTTTCTATAAAGTGACATGCTTATTGTGTATTCTTGAGTTACCATTAAACTTCAAGTGTTGCTTTTTCCACCCTCTACAGTTGTTTCAAATTATATTAAGTGAAATAATGTAGGACGTTGGAGATCATTTTTAAAGTGTTTCTTTATCGTTCAAATTATATAATTCGAAATGTTGCAAGACGCACGAGCACCAATAGGGTGGGACAAAAAAATTCTTTTAAACCTCATGTTATTAGTTGGGCTTCTTATACCTTCGTTAATTAATTTTTCAAATCAACATACTAGGATGGTCAGGTAGTACTGATGTCTTGACAAAGACATAATTGTCCTATTTTTGGTTACCAACAAACTTTTGTATTTGCAAGATGAGAAAAGTTAGCAACACATATTTTAATACACATTTTTCAATACACTTTTTTGATGTGTTAAAAATTCACATAACTTAGTTGGATATATGTGAATTTATCTAATCAAAGAGAGTGTGTTAAAAAATGTCTGTTAAAATATTTGTTGCTAGCATTTCTCTTCCAAAATATAATTTTCTTTTATGATTTCGTTAAATAATGTCTTTAGATAACTTGTTACATAACTCCATTCACAATGGGTTAAGAATATACAATTTGCTGTGCTGGTCACTGTCTCAACAAATTGAAAATTAGAAGATCAGTTAATCTTGTCTCACATTTATGTTTACAATTACAGCCGTATTAATTCAATTTCATAAATTATTATTAATGGTGTTTATGCGTCAAAGCTTCATAGTCATATATTCCATCCGGTAACTATTATAACTAATAAATATAATTTATATATAATTCAGATACATTAGTTATTTAATGAATTAAAAGTTGGTTTTTTT